>Ga0209181_10000287_pt1 | contig 94696 bp, 79 predicted proteins | sample MAT05_FD_187208 | JGI IMG/M metagenome (GOLD analysis project Ga0209181, IMG submission 187208) | Freshwater microbial communities from Lake Fryxell liftoff mats and glacier meltwater in Antarctica - MAT-05 (SPAdes) (version 2) | ecosystem: Environmental > Aquatic > Freshwater > Ice > Liftoff...
CCGTAAGTTCATGCACGGCATGCCGCCCCTAGCCGCGTTCGCCGCGATCAGCCAATACACGGCCGTCTCGCTCTTCATCCTTATGCTCATCTTCGCCAAGCACGAAGGCAAGCACGATTTCGGGATGCAAGTCTTCAACCTCGACGCGCTACAACTCAACCTGTTGGCACTCTCCGCCATCATCGGCATCGGCCTAGGTCACACGCTCTACTTCGCCAGCATCGCCCGCCTCGGCCTGGCGGTCTCGGCCGGGGTCGTGCAGTTGCAGCCCGTCATCGTCGCCATCGCCTCGATCTCGCTCTTCAACGAGGCCTTCACCCCCGGCCAGTGGGCCTGCGGAATCCTCGCCATCGTGGGCGCTGTGTATATGCTCGCGTCACAAGCGATCACGCAACGAAAGTCACGCCCGGCCGCCGCGACGGCGGATGGCAAAGCGCTCCACCGCTGAAAACAACAAAGCCCGGACCATCTCGGCCCGGGCTTTGAATCGAACAACGTGACAGACCCAGCCGCGCGGCGGCCAGCGATCAGTTGAATCTCTTTTCAGTTCTTAATCACACCGGCTCGAGTGCCCGCCCCAGCGGCTGCTCGAGCGCTGGTTCTGGTCACCCAGCACCGCGCCGCCCAGCCCGCCCGCGATCGCGCCGATGGCCGCACCGGCGCCAGCGTTCCCGCTCAGGCTGCCGATCCCAAGCCCGGCCAGCGCGCCAAACCCGGCGCCGCTCAGCCCGCCCTCGAGTGCGTTGTTGCAACCCGAAGAGCCGACCAGCAAGGCCGTGCCAAGCACGCTCGCGGCCGCCAGCCGACCCAGCGAACCAACTCGGCCCGACCGCATGCCACGACGACCCGCGAAACGACTCATTGACGTGAACACGGCACTCTCCTTCATCGCCCGAACGCGCCAGTCCAAGATCCCAAACTCCAGGCTTGGCATCCCCGAAAGGCCTCGAGCGAAAAAAACCGTACCTCGCTCTCGATCCAGACTAAGTATAGTACGTCCAAACTTGGGTGCAAGTTGCGTTTTTTTGGTCACTCGCCGCTTCCACCAGCAAACCAACCCAACCCGCACACGTCGTTCGAGAGGTAAGAGAGTTTGGCCAGAGCCAATACCGCCTAAACTCACATCTCAACGCTGGCTGACCGGCCAGTTTCACCGCGTCTTCACCGCATTGGTTCTCGGAACAGCAAACCAGGCCCGCCCACCCGCCTTTGCAAGCCAGTCTTCCCTCGAGAACATTGGAAGAGAGGTGAATGAACCAGATTCAGGTCGGACAGGTTGAATCTGTGGACGGGTCGCAACCCCAGGTGGCCTCTCGGCTTAGTGCTGTCCGGTTCGGTGAGCTGTTCGAGTCGCATTCTCGCAAGCTCTGGTGCGTGGCGGCGGCGGTCATGGGGGACAGGGCGCGAGCGGTGGACGTGGTCCAAGACGCGGCCTTGATCGCGCTGGGTAAGCTCAACGAGTTCGACCCGGCGTCAAGTTTCGGGGCGTGGATGAGCCAGATCGTTCGATATGTTGCCTTGAACGAGGGCCGCAAGAAGCGTCGCGACATGCCAACCCTGACCGACCCCAGCATCAAGGACAGCGCGCAGGGAAGATCGCTGATCGAGCGCTCCGCTTCGGTCGATGCGCAGGGGCGTGTCTCTGGTTTCCAACACGAGTTTGACGACGCGGTGTGCGGTGCACTCGAGAGTCTGGAAGAAACGCCTCGAACCTGCTTGCTCATGAAGACGGTGCTCGAACTTCCGTACGTTGAGATCGCCGAGTTGCTCGGCATCCCCGAAGGCACGGCCATGAGCCACGTCCACCGAGCCCGCAAGGCTATGCGCGAGCACCTCGCCGCCCACGGTTTCGACGCGAAAGGCGAACGCTCATAAGCGCGAACACTCCCAACCCGGCCCAAATGCTCGATGCATATGTCGATGGTTCGCTTGACGGCGCGGACCTCGCCGCGTTCGAGGCCGAATTGGTTCGCAACGCCGAGTTGCGCGCGCACGTCGAGCTTTCGGAGCGCGTGTCCGGTTCACTGCGGAGCACCTTCGTTCCACCCGCGTCGATCGTGGTGCCGCAAACGGCTGGCTCGCGCACGAACGATGTCATCGCCACGATCCGACCGGGAGCCGAGCCAACGCCTCAAGCCGCCCCGGCCTCAGGTCTCCTCGCCGCGCCCAAATCGCTCATCAAACAGATCGCCCTGTACGCGGCGGCCGCGATCGTCGCGCTGGCTGGCGCGATCGGGCTCAGCGTCTGGTCAGAGGACCGCAGGCCAGCCCCGGTTGACTCGAGCCCCGACGCGATGTACGGCCGACTCGTTGACGCGGGCTTTACGCCGCAGTGGAAGTGTGAGAACGACGCGGAGTTTAAGAAGGCCGTGGACGAGCGCCTAGGGCAGCCCTTGCTGCTGGCTAGCGGGCTGCCGGGGATCGATGTTCTGGGCTGGGCATACTCGGGCAAGGGGTACGACGGGGCACCGCTGACCGGGCAGGTCATGATCCTGCTCACCAAGGCCGACACGAAGGAAGTCGTGGTCTTTGTTGACCAGAAGAAGAACGACGTGGACCCGCTGGTGGTCCGGCGAAGTTCCGGGCTGCACTTGTTTCGTCGCGAGATCGGCGAACTGGTCGCCTATGAGTTGACGCCGCTGGCCGAGCCACGCATCGTGCAGAACTTTTACCAACCTGACCGATAATCTCTATCCGGCCCGATGGCGGGCGGCCTTTGGGTGTCGAAACACCTATTTGTTCCGCGCTGTGGACGGCGATCTGGACCGCGGTCTAGGCCAGCTTTGTCGCGGGTTGCGGTTCAGATTGAACCAAACCTGAACACCCGAATCAGGCTGCGCCGCTATCCTTTTTCCCCACCGGCTCACGCTCACGAGCCACCAGACGACGAACACCGGCCGTAGCTTTCGAAGGAACCCGAGCATGAACGATCAGCACGCACGTCCCAACAACGGTTTCATGAAGTCATTCCTCCCCGGCATGATCGTCGGCTTGGTGGTCGGCGTGTTCGGCGGCGTGTTCATCTCGCCCTACCTCACCAGCGGCCCCTCGTTTTCGACGAGCAAAGGCCCGCTCCCCGGCCCCGACGGCACTCGGCCCCGCGAGGGAGACCCGATCAACGAGGCGATGCCCGAGGCGAGCGAACTCGCTCCCGCCGACGCTACGAACCTCGCCACGGACCCAGACTTGGCGTCGCCCGACCCCAAGGCCGATCCCAAGGCCGACCTAAAGACGATACCGGTCAAGCCGGTCGATCTCAAGCTCAACCCGCCCCTCGCTCCGGGAACGCCCGCTCCCAAGTCAGCGCCTAATTAAAGCCGTCTCGGTCGCGAAGCCCGTCGCCTGATCCTCGTCGCCAAATTGCTTCATTGCACGCCTGCGGACTCGTTCAGAGGCCGCTTCGGCTACCAAACAACATGGCAGCCGGGGATTGTCCTTGACTATGGCGACGAAGTGTGTCATGCTGCGCCTTGACGAAATCTGAATGGTTCGTAACGCCCTGCCCCGGCGGGCTTGGCGGCCTGGTCGCTTCGCACCTTGGAGGAGGGGTTGAGATGACTCGCACGCGCTCATCGCGGACGGCTTCTATTCGTCGTGGCTCGCTGATGGCCTTTGTTGCTGCCACGTCGCTGGTCGGCGCTGCCCGGGCCACCGACGAGGTGGTGTATTGGAACAACGTGCTGCTCGACGAGTTCCGCACGAACTTCGGCACGGGCTGTCCGTGCCCGCTATCTCGCGCGGGGGCCATGACGCAGCTCGCGGTGTTCGAGGCCGTCAACTCGATCGCACGCCAGTACCATCCCTACCTCGCGTTCCTTGACGCACCCTCAACCGCGTCGAAAGAAGCGGCGGCCGCGGCGGCGGCCCACGGCATGATGGTCTCGCTGTTCCCCGCGACCGCGGCGAGCCTGGACGCAAAGTACGCTGCACGGCTGGCGCTCATCCTCAACAGCCAAGCCAAGACCGACGGTATCGCGGTCGGGCAGGCGGCGGCCGCAGCGTGCATTGTGCTGCGCACCAACGACGGCTCGCAGAATGTCGAGACCTATACCTTCGGCAGCAACCCCGGTGATTACATCCCCACGCCGCCGGGGTTCTCTGGGCTGTGCAACCCGGAATGGAAGGACGTGACGCCGTTCTGTATGAGCTCTGGCACACAATTCCGTTTAACCGGACCGCTCGGGTTTTCGGTGATGTCCGACCTACTCGCCAGCCCGGGGTACGCTGCAGAGCTCAACGAGGTGAAAGACGTTGGTGCCCGCCTAAGTAGTTCGCGCACCGACGAACAAACGCGCATTGCTTACTTCTGGGCCAACGACGTCAACGGGACATACAAGCCGCCGGGTCACTTGTTTTACATCACTCAGGTCGTGTCCGCGGACCACAGCCTGACGCTTATTCAGAACTCGCGGCTCTTCGCGTTGGTGGCGCTGGCGATGGGCGACGCGGGGATCGCGGCCTGGGACATGAAGTACGCGACGGATATCGACCTGTGGCGGCCGGTGAGCGCGATCCGGGCCGCCGACACCGACGGCAACCCGCTGACGGACGCCGATCCGTCTTGGTTGCCGCTCAACGCGTTCTCGCCGCCGTTCCCCGCGTATGTGTCCGGCCACGCGATGTTCGGGGCGGCTCACGCGGGCGTAATGGCGGAGTTCTTCGGCACCGACAATGTGACCTTCACCGTCGATTCCGAGGACCCGTACTACAACGCGTTGCCGACCAACGGGCCACGCACGTTCACGAAGTTCTCCGACGCGGCGTGGGAAAACTCCATCAGCCGGTTGTACCTAGGCGTCCACTTCCGCTTCGACGCGGCCGACGGCTATATCGCCGGGCTGGCGCTCGGGCACGAGGTCGGGCAGAACTTTCTCACCCCGCTGTGCCGGTCGGATTACAACCACGACGCGTTCGTGACGGGCGAGGACTTCGACGCGTTCGTTGTGGATTTCGAAGTCGGGAGCCTCGCGGCGGACTTCGACGGCAACGGGTTCCTCACCGGCGAAGACTTCGACGCGTTCGTGCTGGCGTTCGAAGGCGGGTGCTGAACAGACCCGCGTGAGCAAACCTGTGAAGCGTTCACCGCGAGGTCATGCGGAGAACTACGGCGAAAACTACGAGGAGTCTCACGAGGAACATTCTGGCGGCCTGTGAAGAAACTTCAGCACGAGCCCGGATTGTTGCTCTGGCTCTCGCTCTGGTTGTCGTTCTGGTTGTCGCTCTGTGCTTTTTCTGAATGAATAAACGCGAGTTCTTCATTGGCCCTGTGTTTCGGCCTCGGTCGCTTCGGAGGCTGACCCGGGCGCGAGCTTCGCTGCCGTCGTGCCATCTGTCTCGGCCGACGGCGTCGCTTCGCTGGGCTTGAGCCCCGCCAGCACCTTCAACGCGTTCACGAGTTCGGCCGGGGTCGTCTCGCGACGGAACCCTTCGATCTTTGACTGGATCATGCCCTGCGCGTCGACGATCACGAAGGTCGGGAAGACGCGGACGGCGAGGGTGCGGGCGAGTTCGTCACCGCGCGCGATCACCGTGGCCGCGTGCGCGGTGGAGGCCATGAAGTCCAGGCCAGCATCTTTGGTGCGCTCGCGGACGGCGAAGGCGTAGATCTTAATTTCGGGGATGGTCCCGCCGTCGGCTCGGCTGGCCGACTTCACCTCGTCGAGTGCCTTGAACAGCTCGGGCTCGGCGGACCGGCTTGCGATGCTCCAGGTCCCAAAGAAGAACAGGACGCTGGGCTGACCACGGATGGTTTCGAGCGTGACCTTGGTGCCGTCGGGCGCGGTGGCCGAGAACGCTGGCATGAGAGGCAGGGCGGGCTGAGCGGGGCGGGTGGGCTGATCGCCGTTGGGCGCGAGAATGGAGAGCGGGACCGCCGAGCCTGAGTTGAGTTCTGAGCTCGAGCCCGGGATGGAGCCCGGGGTTGGGTTGCTCTCGGGCGACGCGACGGGCGCACCGGGCGCACCGGGGCGGGTGGGAGCGACCTCGCTCTCGTTGCCTTCGCTGGTCGGCGTGGGGATGACCACGGTGTCGCGCTCGTAACCCTCGGGGAGTTCGATCTTGAGCGACTCGAGGGTGACGCCTTCGTCGAGCTTGAGGTCGGTGATCTCGATGATGCTGGAGCTGCCATAGCTGGCCGATTCGCTCACGCGCTCGACTTTGCGGATGAGGTGGTCGTCGGTGCCGATCCAGAGCTTGATCGAGCCGTGCTTTCCTTTCGGGCGGACGGTGAGAAGTTCGCACGCGACGCCGCCGACCGGGTCGGCGCTGTCGAGCGTGAGCGATTCGGCGACGTTCTCTTTAGAAAACGGGATGCGTTCGGTAATCTGGGTTGGCACGGTGCCCGCCGCCATCTGCACCGTGGGGCCGCGGCCCTGGCCAGCGGGGCGCTCCATGAGCTTCTTGGTCGCGGTGTCGAGCCACGCGATCGATGCTGGTCCCCACACCGCGTCGAAATCGACCTCGAGGTCCGCGGGTTTTCGTCTGCCGGTGCCTCTAGATTGGATTAGCCACGCGGAGGGGTTGTCGTTCGAGCGGGCCATGCGGACGGTCGCATGAGTCGAGGGCGACTTGCCGTCGAGGAAACCGGTGTAGGAGGATTTGGAGCGGAAAGAGAGCGACTTGGCCTGTGCATAAGCGTCGATGGTGAGCTTCAGCTTGGCGCGCAGGGCCGGGTCCACGAGGTCGGCAGCGGGTTGCGGGGCGGCGTCGGGCACGAGGTCGGGTGCGGGCGCTGGTGAGGGCTGGATCGCGGGCACGGGCTCAGAGGTGTCTGCTGGATCGGCGAGCTGGGCCCGCGCGGCCGACGATACCGTCAGCCCAGCCACCCCCGCCAGAACTGCTGACAGGAACCGTGCCAGGAACGGCGGCACAGACGACGACCGGCGGATCGAGTTTGAGCGGTGGTGTTGCATAGCTTCAAGAAGTGTACCGCCCCCAACGCGAACTCCAGCGCACTTGTTGCCCGCTAGAAAACCGAATCTCGCGCGCTTCAGTCCTTGGCGAGCAGCGTGCGCAGAGCCGCGCCCGGGTCGGCGTCGCGCATCAGGTGCTCGCCCACGAGCACGATCTGCACGCCGACCTCGCGCAAACGCTTCAGGTCGGCCGGGGTCTTGATGCCCGACTCGCTCACGAGCGTGCGGCGATCGTCCACCAGGTCCACCAGCCGCATCGTGTGGTTGAGATCGGTGGTCATCGATTCCAGGTTGCGGTTATTGATGCCCAGCAGCCCGTAGCTAGCGTGCGGGAACCCGACGTGCGGGCGGACGCGAAGTAAGTTCTCCATCTCGTGAACCTCGAGCAGCACGGTGAGCCCGAGCTGCTGGGCCAGGATGAGCATGTCCACCATCTCGCTCTCGTTAAGGCACTCGGCGATCAGTAGGATCGCGTCGGCGCCATAGGCTCGCGCTTCCCAGAGCTGCCAAGGGTCGATGATGAAATCTTTCCGCAGCACGGGCAGCGGCATGGAATCTTTGACGCGACGGATGAACGAAAGATCGCCGCCGAAGAACTCGCGGTCGGTCAGGCACGAGATCGCGGCGGCCCCGGCGGCGTGGTACCGTCTGGCGATGTCCTCGGGCTTGAAACCATCGCCAGCGTACTCCGGGCGGATCAGCCCGGCCGAGGGGCTCTGCCGTTTGATCTCCGCGATCACGGCGGTGTGGCCAGCGTTGACGTGGCGAGTGACGGCCGCGAAGAAGTTCCGCGGGGCCTCCTCCTGCGCGACCATGGCCTCGAGCTCGTTGAAGGGGATTGCGGCCTTGGCGCGGTCAACCTCCTCGCGCTTGCGGGCGATGATGGCGGAGAGGCTGGCGGGGAGAGGGTTGCTCACGGCGTTGATTGTTGCAGCGTGCGCGGGGCCGGGCTTGGCTGGAAGTGTTCAGGGACGGAGCGATTTTCAGGAACAGGGCGATTCTCAAAGCAGATTTTCTACCCGCTCGATTGAACGCGGCGAGCTTGAGGACTTCCTCGCGACACACTCAACACCACGTATCGACGGCCGGGCTGTGCTTGTTCGGTCTCTTGCAACTCTTCCACAAACCGGCCCGATCCCGATAACCGAAAACGCGGTGCCCGTCGCGCAGCCGTTGCCACTGCCCCCGACCATGCAACGGACGCTCGGACGTTTGGGGGCGTCGGAATGGCTCGCGCTAGGCACGCTGATCTCGGCCCCGTTCGTGCTCGTGATCCTGTGGATGCGCGACGTGATCCGCCCGGGATCGTTCGCGCGGAACGGTGTGCGTGAAGTCGGCTCGCACCCGGCGTGGGCGTGGTTCCTCGCGGCCTTCCTGATGTTCGCGGCTCAGGCGCTGGGCGGTTCGCTGGGGCTCTCGATGTTCGCCAGCGGCGGGCCCGTCGCGACGATCTCGACGTTGCCGCTGCGGGTTCAGGCTCTCGTCAACCTGTCGGGGTACGTCCCCGCGCTCGCGGCTGGCGTGCTGCTCGTCGGGCTGCTGCGCGATCGGTCGAGCGCCGCGTCGGGGCTGAGGCTTTCGTGGCGCGACGCGGGCTGGGGACTGCTGAGCTTTCTCGCGGCCTACCCGCTTGTCACGGTGGTGTCGCAGGGCGCGACCGTGGTCTACGCACGCATAAACGGCGCACCGCCCGACTCGATGGCCCACTCGGGTTTGCAGACCATGATCCAGAACTCATCGGACCCGTGGTCGTGGGCGTTGATGGCCTGCGCGGTGGTCGGCGCGCCGATCGTCGAAGAACTCGTCTTCCGCGTCTTCCTGCAATCGGCGGCGCTCCGGCTGACCAAAAGCTCGTGGCTGGCGGTTGGGCTTACGTCGGTCGCGTTCACGTCGATCCACTGGAGCGTGATGCCGTGGTACGGGCTGGTGACGATCTTCGCGCTCTCGGTGGGCATGGGTCTGGCGTACGAAAGAACCAAGCGGCTTGGCGTACCGATCGTCATGCACGTCGCGTTCAACGCGCTGAACGTGGCGCTCGCTTTGGTCACGAACCCCTGAGGCGACCAGAACCCGTTCTTCTTACAAACTTTGTGACTCGCGTGAAATTTCGTGTCAGGCGTAACCGTTCTGGCCGACTGATCTCTAAAGCAGCGTCCGGCACCACGGCGTGCCGGCCCGTGTCATCAGGCCGATCTTCGTCCAGCAGCGAAACTTCGACTCGTGTCGAAGTATCCGATCGCTCCGCTGTGGTCGCGCCGTGGACGGTCAAGTCGCCGCACTACGGGAGATTTTCAAATGCAGAACTTGGTGACTCGTCGATCCTTGACCCTTCTGGGTGCGCTCGCTGCCGCGGCTTTGTGCGTGCCGACGCTTGCAAACACCCCGCCAGCTGGCTCGCGAGCCAAACTGAGCACCATCTTTCACAACGTCTCGGGCACGGTCGAGATCTTGAACTCGAGCAAGATCACGATCCGGAACTTTTACTTCGACGGCGGCGGCGTGGACGTACGCCTTGTCGTCGCCGCCAACGACAACGACGCGCTGTTCGCCTCCAGCGGGCGTTACGTCGGCCCGCAATTGCTCGGGAGTGTGTTCAACGGCGAGTCGCTGGACATCGACCTCCTGCCCGGCGAGTCTCTCAACGACATCAACGCGATCTCGGTCTGGTGCATCCCGTTCCAGGCCAACTTCGGCTCGGCGACGTTCTTCTGCGGATCGGACTTCGACCAGGACGGCTTTGTGACCGGAGACGACTTTGACGCGTACGTCGACGCCTTCGAAATCGGCGACATCTCAGCCGACTTCATCGAGGACGGCTTCGTGACCGGCGACGATTTCGACGCCTTCGTGCAGGCGTTCGAGCGCGGCTGCTAAAAGTTCCAGAGAACATCCAGCCCACGACCAACTCCCGACCAACTCACGTCCAGCTCGCGACCAGCCCCCAGCACGCTCGGGGGCTGGTTCTCTGCGCTTCACGCGAGAGCCTACCCGACGACGTTCCCGCCGCAGATCGTGACGTCCACCGGGTTCCCGCCCAATTCGTACACCAGCATCCGCTCGTCGTGGTGGCGAAGGAGCACGAGGTCGGCTCGCTGACCGGGCGCGATCGTGCCGCGGTCATTCAAACCGAGCAGCGTCGCGGGGTTGACCGTCGTCGCGGCGATCGCCTCGCTCGCGTAAAGCCCGCAGAAGCGCGTCGCCAGCGCGATCGCCAGCGGCATCGAAACCGACGGGGCCGAGCCAGGGTTGCAGTTGCTCGCCACCGCCAGCAATCCGCCGCCGTCGATGAACTCGCGGGCTTTGGCGTAGCGGCCATCGGTGTGCAGCCCGCAGACCGGCAGGATCACCCCGAAGGTTCCAGATTCCGCCAGCAGGTCCAGATCTTCAACGCTCGACGCCTCAAGATGGTCCACGCTCAACGCTCCTAGCCGCACCGCCTCGCCCACCATGCCCAGGCTGTTGAACTGATCCGCATGAACGCGCACCGGGTGGCCCGCGGCGCGAGCGGCCTCGAAGAGCCGCACCGTGTCCCGCAGCGACCACGCGGTCTTTTCGCAGTAGGCGTCGATGGTGATGCCGGGGAACTCGCGCGACACGGCCGGGAGCGTTTCGCTGATCGTCTGCTCAACAAACCCCGGCACGTCCTTATCAATCGCGTGCCCCAGCAGTGCCGTCGCCACCACCGTGCCCGCCCAGGAACTCGCGGCGGCGCGGATCGCTCGCAGCATCTTCAGCTCGTGCTCGGTCGAAAGCCCGTAACCAGATTTCACTTCGACCGTGGTCGTCCCGTGCCGCAGCATCACGCCGAGCCGCTCGACGAGCAACTGCGTCAGCTCGCGCTCGCTCGCGGCCCGCACCGATCGCACGGTAGACATGATCCCGCCGCCGCTCTTGAGGATGTCCAGATAAGGCTCGCCACGCAACAGCCGCTGCCACTCGTCGGTGCGGTCGCCAGCCCAGCAGGCGTGCGTGTGGGCGTCGACAAAGCTCGGCATCAGCACACGACCCGCGGCGTCGATGGTGGTGTCGGCGGGCTTGAACGTCGAGATCTGCGGCGCGACGGCCGTGATGATCGAGCCCTCGATCAGCACGTCGCCGCGCGGCATAATGGAGAGATCGCCGAGCCCGCCAGCGTTCGACAGATCGCTCGATGAATCGGCTGTCTGATCATTCAACGCGCGGCGCGGCCTCGAGCCTTTGGCAAGCGTCAGCACGCGCGCGTTACAGACCAGCACGCTCACGAACCACGCTCCGCGAAGCTGGCGAGGAAGGTCAGGAACAGGAAGGCCGCGACCCGCGCGGTGCGGTTGTTCTCGTCGTGATCGGGGCAGAGTTCCATGATGTCGAAGCAGCGCACGCGCGGGTCTCGGCCAGCGGCGCGAACGAAACGCTCGGCTCGTTGCGTGCTCCAGCCCGCCGGGTTCATCGCGCTCACGCCGGGCGCATGAGCCGCGTCGATCACGTCAAGGTCGAAGCTCACGAACAGGTCACGCTGGTGTGATGATTCGCCGCCCGCGAACGGCGGCGCAAGGTCGATATCTCGCTCAACTTCTCGCTCGTCCTCACCAGCGACCCGACCGCCGTGCGCCAAGAACCACCTCACGTGCTCGGCCGCGTTCACCAGCGGCCGCATCCCGTGGACCCACAGCGGCCCGACCTTGCATTCTTCTACCAAGCGGCGGAACGGCATGCCCGACCCGGCCTGCTCGCGCACGTCAAGATGAGCGTCGGCGTACGCGCCGCTCATACCAGGGAACTTGGCCGCGACGGCTCGTACAAACGGGAAGGTCAAGTCGTGACCGCCGCCGATGGCGACGGGGAAGAGCCCGAGATCAAGCACCGCATTGGTCACTTCGGTCACGCGCCGATGCGTCTCGGCCAGCCCACTCTCGCTCATGGTCCCCGACGAGATCACGTCGCCAGCGTCGAAGACCTTGGGCCATTCCATCCCCTCGGGGTTCGCAACGCCATAGCGAGAGAGGGCGTCTCGGAAAAGCTTTGGACCCTCGGCCGCGCCGAAGCGTCCGCCGTTAAGCCGCACGCCCAAGTCGTCGGCCAGCCCGATCAGGCCGATCTGGCAGCCAGCGGGCGAGTCGGTCCGGACAGCGCTGGCAAAGCGTGCGGAGGTGATACCGCCGGGCCAGAGCGGGAGGCTGGTGTGGGGGAGTCGCACGGGAACAGTCTAGAGAAGATGGAACAAGCGGGCGCAAACGCGAGCCGAGCTACGCTCGGAACATGCCGTATCACAGCATCGTTGTTGCGATCGTGTTTCTGCTCGGTTCTCTCGCGTGCTCGAGCGCGGGCGCTCCGCCAGAGGCCGACGAGACCGCCAAGGCTCCGCTCCGAATCTCGTCCGCGACGGGCCCGCTGCGCATCGGGATCGTCGGGCTTGTGCACGGCCACGTCGAGGGCCTGCTCTGGCAGGCCTCGCAACGCAACGACCTTCAGATCGTCGGTATCGCCGAGCCAAACCGCGCGCTCTTTGACCGGCTCGCGGCCAAATACAAGCTCGATCCGGGCTTGTACCACGCCTCGCTCGACGCGATGCTCGACGCCGCCAAGCCCGAGGCCGTGAGTGTCATGACCTCGATCAAGGGCCACCGCGCCGCCGTCGAAGCCTGCGCGCCGCGCCAGGTCCATCTGCTCCTCGAAAAGCCGCTCGCCTTTAGCAACCAAGACGCCCAGCGGTTCGAAGAGCTGGCGCATCGGCATGGCGTGCTGGTGCTCACCAACTTTGAGACAAGCTGGTACGCCTCGGTGCGCGAAGCCAAGCGGCTCGTCGAGTCTGGAGAGATGTCGCCGGTGCGCAAGATGGTCTTCCGGCACGGGCACAAGGGGCCCAAGGAGATCGGCTGCGGGCCCGAGTTCGTCGACTGGCTCACCGATCCAGATCAGAACGGCGGCGGGGCGATCGTGGACTTTGGATGCTACGGGGCCGTGATCTCGACCTGGATCATGAACGGCGCGCGGCCCACGAGCGTGACCGCCAGCGCGACCACACTCAAGCCCGCGATGTACCCGCGTGTCGATGACGACGCGACGATCGTGCTGACCTACCCGAGCGCCACGGCCGTGATTGAGGCGTCATGGGCCTGGACGCACGACAATAAAGAAGCGGACATCTTCACCGAGCACGGATCGATCCACGCTGGCAAGTGGGACGACCTGCAGCTGCGTGACGAGAACGCCCCGCTGAGGAAAGTGAAGCCTCCGAGCAAGCCGCCGCACTTGGAGAACGAGTGGACGTACCTGCGGAAGGTCGTTCGCGGGGAGTGCGAGGTTGATCCGCTCTCGAGCCTTGAGTTCAACGTGATCGTCGCGGACATTCTCGACCGCGCCCGACAATCTCAGGCTCACTCCCCTGCCCATCTCGGCGGAAAGCGGCCGGGCGCGAACGGCGCGGCGCCGGATCTACGTTGATTCGAAGAAGATCGCACGCTTATTCGTGATTCTGGTTCTGCTTCACATCGCGGTTCCGGGTGAAATAGAATTGCCCACGATGTCTTCACGACGAGTTGTCATTTCGGGTCTGGGAACGGTGACGGGTTTGGGCGTTGGGGCGACGTCTCTTTGGGAGGGTCTGCTGGCCGGGCGCTCGGCGCTCGGGCCGATTACGCGATTCGACACTTCGGGCCACCCGTGCCGGCTGGCGGGAGAGGTGAAGGATTTTTCCGCCAAGGACCACGTCCCCAAGTACTACCGCAAGGCCGTGAAGGTCATGGCGCGAGACATCGAGCTGGCGGTCGGGGCGGCCAAGTTTGCCGTCGAGGACGCCGGGTTGGTCACGCGAGCGACGCTCGCGGCCGCGAGCGCGGGGGCTGATGTCGAGGGCGAGGCGACGGGCCAGACGACATACCCGGCCGGACGGATCGGGTGCCAGATCGGCGCGGGGTTGATCGCTATGGAGGCCGACGAAATCGCATCGGCCTTGGCGAGCGCCAAGACCGACGACCTAAGCAACGTCAACGCGGGCGGGTTCGACGTCCGGGCCTGGGGAACTCGTCAGGGCGGGACCGGGGGCATGAACAACCTGCAGCCGCTGTGGCTGCTCAAGTACCTGCCCAACATGTTAGCCTGCCACGTCACAATCCTGCACGGGGCCGAGGGGCCTAGCAACACGATCACATGCCAGGAGGCGAGCGGTCTGCTGTCGATCGGCGAGAGCGTGCGTGTGATCCAGCGTGGCGCGGCCGACCTCTGCTTTTCAGGTGGTGCCGAGTCCAAGATCAATCTCATGGGCGTCTTTCGGATGAACTTGGCGGGGCGATTGGCGGAAACGGGCGTTCGAACGGACGGCGGTTCGCTGATTCTTCCGTATGACCCGGCGGCCACCGGCGGGTTGTTGGGTGAGGGAGCGGGGATCATCATCCTCGAAGAGTTCGCGTCGGCCAAAGCTCGTGGCACAAAGATTTACGCGGAGGTGGCTGGTTTCGGGGCAGGCCAATCGGGGCCCGAGCACCTGCACCTCGCGGGCCGGGCTGTGCCAGCGGGGGTTGACGAGGGGCTGCAAGGTGCGATCGAGAGCGCGTTGTCAGACGCTGGGGTGAGGCCTGACGAGATCGACGCGATTGTGCCGCACGCGTCTGGCATCCCGGAAATGGACGCGACCGAGGCCGACACGCTTCGAGCGGTCTTTGGAGGGCGGCTCGCTTCGATCCCGCTCGTGACGCTCAACCCGAACCTGGGGGATGCCATGGCAGGGAACGGAGGGCTCGCGGTCGCGGTCGGGGCTATGTGCATCCTGCATCAGACCTTGCCAGCGCGGATTCATGCGGGACAACCGGCCTCGGATCTTCAAGCGGGAGCCACGCTCGCCCGACAGGCCAAGTTGCGGAACGTGCTGGTCTGCACGTCCGCGCTCGGGGGGCAAAATGCCGCTCTGGTGCTCCGAGGTGCCCGATAATTTTTGAGACTGGTTTCTCGTCGGTTTGTCGCATGAAGATTGTTTATTGTATTTTTTGTGAAAATTCGTGTTCCTGTCCGTTTTACTCAACGAGGTTCATCATTTCTTGATATTCTGTTCCCCTCTCCTTGCCGTACCCCGCCTTTAGAGTTCACGGCCTTGAATCGGCCTCGTTCGGAGTAAACACGCTATGCACAACGACCAATTTCGGAATGACTACACCCGCGGCTCTCACGATTCGTCCACCGGAACAGGGGGGGCTCGCGCGGGTCAGGGCTACGGCTCTGGCGGGGGCAGGGGCGGATACAGCTCGAACCAGCAGGGCAATCAGCAGGGTGCCTACGGCGGGTCTCAGGGTGGGTACGGCGGTTCTCACGAGCGGCGCGGGATGCCGCTGTCGGAGCTCGATCCGGCCCTGACGGAGATCAGCCGCAAGGTCATCGGCTGCGCCATCGACGTGCACCGCACGCTGGGCCCGGGCTACACGATCGACGTCTATCGCGCGGCACTGGCCAGCGAACTCCAGACCGTCGGCGTCTTAGGCTCGTTCGCACACACGCTCGACGTGACGTACAAGGGTGCCAAAATCGGCGCCGTGGTCGCGGACCTCTACGTCGAAGGCAAGTTCATCGTCACGCTGCTCAACCGCCCGGGCGAGATCGGCGGGTTCGAGCGGGCTCAACTGCGGGCTCAACTCAAGTCTGCGGACCTCGACCTGGGGCTGATCATCAACTTCGGCGAGCGGCGTCTGAAGGACGGCCTGGTCCGCGTCCTCAACATCGAGAAGCTCAACGCCGAGCGCGAGGACGAGTACGAGGACGACGATTCGGGCGAGCACGGCCAAGCCCAAGGTCACGCGCCCGAACAGAGTGCGGGCGGCGGGACATCCGGGAACACTGTCAGCTTCTCGTGAACAATCGGTAAAGCTTGAGCCAATTGAGTGAACTTTCCGGCGGTGCGACCGAGCACGCCGGGTGCTGGCAATACGCCGCGCCGTTGTGCTATTGTTGTGCGTCGCGCACGAGAGGTGCTCTGCGCGAAAAGCTGCCCGAGCTTGAGGATGCCACGTATGAACAAGACCGCACGAACGAGTGTTGTATCAGCCAGAGCGTCGGCCGTGACGGCCGTAACGGCCTTGACCGCGTTGCTTTCACTCTCAGCCTCTGCCCTCGCTCAGGTTACACCAGCCTCGGCTCCGCCAGCAGATTCAGCTCTCGGCGCGATCAAGCCGGTGCCAGCGGTCGCGGTTCCTTCTGCGAAGGAGATCGTTTCGAAGTACGTTGCGGCCTTGGGTGGCGAGGACGCGCTGCGCAAGATCACCAGCCGGGTCGATTCAGGTTCGATCGAGATGACGGGGGTCAAGGCCGATTTTAAGTTGATCGCGGCCGCGCCAGATCGTCGGATCGTCGTCGTCTCGTCGCCCACGTTGGGGGGCGACCAGATCCAGGGCTATGACGGGTCGGTCGCGTGGGACCTCACGCCCACGAGCAAGCGATTACTTTCGGGCTCCGAGCTTTCGTACCGAGCATTGACGTGCGATTTTTACCGCCCGCTCAGCCTTGGATCTAAGTTCGATCTGCGAGTGCTGGGCGTGGAAGAGCGCGACGGCAAGCCGTGCTACAAGCTCACCGCGACGCCGATCTCCGAGCCCGTCAAGGGCGGCGTGGAACCCGGCCAGAACTCGGAGAAGCCGCGCGAAGCGACGCTGTTCTTTGATATTGAATCGGGGCTATTGGTGGGGCAGATCGTGCTTCGTCCGACGGCCTCGGGCGACCTTGGAGTGGACACGTCGTACGCCGAGTTCAAGAAGTTCGGCGATATTCTGGTGCCGACCAAGACCACCTCGAAGGTCGCGAACTCGGTGCAGTCGGTCACGGTCACGAGCGTTGAGTTCAACAAAGTCGCCTCCGACGCGTTCGAGATCCCCGCGGCGATCAAAGAATTGATGCCCAAGCCAGCCGGGGCACCCGCGCCCGTACCGACGCCCGTACCCACGAAGAAATAGCACCCCTACTCAGAGCGGCCGATGTCGTCCGAATCCTTGCAGAGCCTCCCGGTTACGACCTCCGCTCGCGCTCCCGACGCCGCGAGGTTGTTTGATCGACTCAGCGCGAAGCTCTCCGACCTGTCGCGCTCTCGATCAAACCAGCCCGGGGAGAGCGGAGACGGCGCTGCGCGGTCGGGCCGCCGGGCCCTGATCAGGCCGACGGTGATCCGGCGGACAGCGATCGGGCGGACAGCGATCGGGCGAGCGGTGATCCTCGGCACGGTTGGCGTGGCGGTGAGCGCGGCGATCGGGGTGCCGCTGACCATGAGGATGATGGCTCGAGCGCCGTCGTGGTGGCGCAGCATCGACCCGCGCAGCGCGGCAACGATCCGCGTAGGGACCGACCTCGAGAACCAGATCGTCGAGATCATGCGGCTGGTCCGGCCCTCGGCCAAGCCCGCCGCAGGAAGTCCGCCCGGGCCGGGCGCGTATCAGAGCGAGCCATGGACCATCGCCATCCGGGCCGCGGACGCCAACGCATGGGTGAACGCGCGGCTTCCCAAGTGGGTGGCGAGTCAGGGCCCCGACAGTGCCCCGAGTTCTGGCCAGATCGCGCTGACTATCAAGAGCAAGCCTCGGACGTTCGCGTGGCCCGAGCAGGTCGAGCAGGTTCAGGTCGAGTTCGCGCGCGGGATGATCCACGTCGGCGCACGGATCCGGGAATCAACGCCTCAGGTATCGAGGAACGACAGTTCCAAAAGCGCGGCGCGCATTGTTTCAGCGTCGCTGGTTCCGGAATTGGCGGCCGACGGTTCACTGTGGATGCGGGCCGAGAGTGTCGGTGTCGGAAGTTTGCCGCTACCAACGTCGCTGCTTTTATCGAGCGCGAGCGCTGGGAACATGGTGGCGTTGCCGCGCGAGCTCCGCGATCTGCCGGAGACGGCGGCGTTGCTGCGCGCGTTCACGGGCGACACGCCGCTGACGGTGACGCCGACCCTGACGCTGGGCGATGGCCGGCGCGTGCGAGTGCTGGCGATCAGGTCGGAAGACGGACTCCTGATCCTGACTTGCCGGACGGAGCGAAAATAGCGAGTGCTGATTCAGGCAGATGGCACGACCATCTCTTTGTACCACTCCACGGTGCGCTTCAATCCCTCGTCGAGCGCGACCCTGGGCTCCCAGTTCAGCACGCGCTTTGCCCTTGAAATATCGAGACAGCGTCGAGCCTGGCCGTCGGGCTTGCTGGTGTCCCAGGTGATCCGCCCTCGGTACCCGGCGTGCTTGGCGATGGTCTGGGCAAGCTGCTTGATCGAGACCTCGCGGCCCGAGGCTAGGTTGATCGGGCTCGGCTCGTCTATCTCTTCAGCGGCCCGCAGCACCCCCTCGGCGGCGTCGTCGATGAACAAAAAATCGCGCGTGGGTGCGCCCGATCCCCAGCACACGACCTCAGCGTGGTTGAAGGCCGCGGCCTCGACGAACTTGCGGACCAGCGCACCGGCGACGTGCGAGTTCTCGGGGTCAGCGATGTTGTCGCCGGGGCCGAAGAGGTTCACGGGAATGAGATAGGCCGAGCGGAGCGCGTGCTCGAGACGGAACGCGTCGAGCATCTGCCAGAGCGCCAGCTTGGCGACGCCGTAGGGCGCGCTGACGGCGTCGGGATAGCCGGTCCAGAGGCTTTCTTCTTGATACGGGATGGGTGCGGCGGCGGGGTAGGAACACATGGTGCCGATCTGAACGAACTTGAGCTCGCGCTCGATGAGCCCGCGACGCTGAGCCTCGACGGCGAGGTTGAGCCCCATCATGAGGTTGTCGGCGAAAAAACGCGCGGGATAGCGGCGGTTAGCGCCGATGCCGCCGACAAAGCCCGCAGCGTGGATGATGAGCGAAGCGCCCGAGCCGGGGAACGCGTCGGCGAGAAGACGACGCACGGCCGCGGCGTCGGTCAGGTCGTAGTCCCGGCGGCGCGGCACGAAGACACGATCATCAGCGACGCCACGCTCGCGGAGCAGGCGGCAGATCGATCGGCCCAGGAACCCGGCCCCGCCGGTGACGATGATGCGTTGGGTGGTGAGTTGGTGCATGAAAACTCCAGTGTGACAGCGAGCAGAGGGTCAAAGATTAGGTTCCGATCGGCGGGGCTCGTCTAGGCTTTGCCATGTCCACGCCGACGAACCCAAACCTCGCGTCGAATCTCACCAGCCAGCCGCACGTCCCACCAGCCTTGCAAGCGCCGTGGCGGTTGCGATATCTGGAATCGATGGACGCGAAAGAGCCCGTGCCCAAGGCTGGCGTAAAGCTGGCGAGCGGTGCGCCGCCGTGGTCGGGCTCGTTCCTGCGCGACTACTGGCTCGACCCAGACGCGGATGAGAAGAACCACGTGATCGTGCGCACGAACGCGGGCATGGTGCTGCTCAACGCGTACCCGTACTCGAACGGACATCTGTTAGTGGCGCTGGGCGAACCGCGGCCGACGCTGCTGGATTACGGCCCAGAACAGCGCGCTCAACTCTGGCTGCTTACAGAATTGGCGATGGAGCTGATGCAGCGGGCCTTGGAGCCGCAGGGGATCAACGTCGGGATCAACCAGGGCCGAGCCGCGGGCGCGGGCGTGCCGCAGCATCTGCACGTGCATCTCGTGCCGCGGTGGTCGGGAGATGTGAACTTCATGAGCGTGGTGGGGCAGGTGCGGGTGATCCCGTCGTCGCTGGAGGCGATGGCGGCACGGTACCGAGCGGCGTGGGCGGGCACGCTGGCCGCACGCGAGAGTGATTGATCGCCGCCGACCCGCTCTATCATCCGCGTCAGAATCTCGATGTCCCTGTGAAAGCACCCATGACCACCACCGACCCCACCCCTTCTGTCCCCGTTCCAACTCACAAGCTCGAGGCTCAGCGCCGCGAGAACCGGGCGGCCGTGGCCGCGCTTGGGTTGAAACCCTACGGGCAGCGGACAGGGGAGACGGATCTTATCGCCGACATCAAGCTGGCGCGCGAGCGGTACGACGCCGACGCCGACGCGGCCCACCAGCAGGCGAGCAAGGACGCCAAGGCGGCGGGCGGGGCGGGCGGCCCGATCGTTGACACTCGGCCGACCGTCACCGTCGCAGGCCGGGTTGTGCTTCATCGTGATAACGGCAAGCTGGTGTGGATGAACCTGCGCGACCACACGAGCGACGTTCAAGTTGCGGTCAGCCAGCGCGAGTGCGTTGCGACCGGTTTTCAGCTTGGCAAGCTCACCGACCTCGGTGACGTGCTGGTCGCGCGCGGGCGGTTGATGAAGACCAAGACGGGCGAGGTCACGATCTGGGCCGACGATCTTTCGCCCGCGAGCAAGTGCCTGGTGCCGCCGCCGGAGAAGCACGCGGGGCTGCAGGACACGGAGATCCGGTACCGGCAGCGCTACGTGGACCTGTGGGCCAACCCCGAGACGCTGAGCGTGTTCACGCTGCGCTCGCGGATCGTGACGCGGATGCGGCAGTACTTGGAAGCTCGTGATTTCCTTGAAGTTGAAACGCCGATGTTGCAGACGCTCGCGGGCGGCGCGGCGGCGCGGCCTTTCAGCACGCACATGAACGCGCTAGATATCGACCTGTTCATGCGGATCGCGCCCGAGCTTTATTTGAAACGGTTGCTGGTGGGCGGGCTGCCGCGGGTCTTCGAGATCAACCGCAACTTCCGCAACGAGGGGCTCGATAAGCAGCACAACCCTGAGTTCACGATGCTCGAGGTTTATCAGGCCTTCGGCGATGTCACGACAGTGATGGACCTGACGGAGGGGTTGATCCGCGACGCAGCGACGATGGTTGTCCGGTCGAACGTCCGGTCGAATGTCCAGGCGAACGCGAACGCCGCCGAGGAGCCTGCCGCGTCCGTTGCAGAAACCGACCTTCGTCTGCCGTTTGGCGAGCTTTCCATCGATTACGGCTCGCCGTTCCTGCGCGTGACGTACGGCTCGCTGTTCGAGAAGAACCTCGGCTTCGAGATGGCCAACATCGCCAAGGCCCGGGCTGAGGCGCAGCGGCGCGGGCTGAAGGTCAAGAACGAGAAGGGCGAGCCGATCGACGACGCGTTCATCGTCAACGAACTCTTCGAAACGTTTGCCGAGAAGACCGTGGACCCGTCGCGGCCCACGTTTATCACGGATTACCCGAGCGCGATCTCGCCGCTGACGCGACCCAAGCCCAGCGACCCGACGCTGGCCGACCGGGCGGACCTGTTCATCGCGCACATGGAGATCGCGCCGCACTACACCGAGCTGAACGACCCGGACGTGCAAGAAGCGAAGTTCCGTGAACAGTTGAAAGGGCTGGACGATGAGGAATCGACGTTCCGCAACTTTGACGAAGACTTTGTAAGGGCGCTGAAAGTAGGGATGCCACCGGCTGGCGGCCTAGGGCTGGGGATCGATCGGCTGGTGATGGTTCTGACGAACCAACGGACGATCCGAGATGTGATGCTGTTCCCGATGATGAGGCCAGAGGTTTAGATTGTTTTCGGTTGAGATGCACTGCCTGGAAAGAACCCAGAGCGAGCAGAGAAGTGTCAGAGGAACTTAGAGTGAGGCCTGTGAGAAGACCTCGTTCAAGCTCGAGTCTTTGCTTTCAACAGTGACGCGGCTCCGCGTTCCTCTGATCCTCTCTGCCTTCACTGCGTTCGTATTCAATGAATACAGATGAGCCGAATCTGCTCGAAGCGGACGTCGCTTAGCACTTCAGCGAGCAACGCCGAATCGAAGCCTCTCGTTATGCTCTCTGCATCGTCAGGATACTGCCGATCGGATACGGGCTGACGGTGGGCACCGGCCGCGATCCGACATAACGCGAGAGAGATTGAGTCAGCGAGGGCACGAACCGCAATGTTTCTGCCTGAGCGTCTCGGCGAGCCAGTTCGCAAGCGCTCTGGCAGGTTTCGGCGTCGCGCCACGAATCGAACGTGGCCAACACCTCGTTCGCGTTGAGATCCCAGACTTCCCAGCTTTTTCCGCTATTCTTGACGGCATACGGAGACGGGGTGCTCGCCATGGTCCTTCCTTTCACAAACTTCATCGCAAGAGTTGATGATCTGGCAACGTCAGCTTCGTCCAGATCACATCGGTCTGATTGTCAATAGATAGTTACCGATCGGCGGTGCCCGGCATGCCAGAAAACTTCCCCTATCTCAGCACCCCCTAGAAAGGGGGTGCGTTACAAGCGTCGTGTCGCACGCGTTCGTGGCGATAGCCACCCACGAAACATGGACTGGCGCTTTCTCAATGACACCTGAACCACAGCTCATAGCGGATCTGGCCGCACTGTTGCGCTGGCCGCCATACGTCTCGGGCTCTTCGCGGCGATCGTGTCTTCGTTTCTTTGCTTCGGCACCCAGCTTGTCGCGGCGCCGTTCTATCCCGGGAACAGCTTTCTCACGCGGGCGGCAACGAGTACGTCGAACGGAATCGGTCTCGAACCGAGTTGCGTGCTTGGTTCTTGGTTGGGTCGTGGCTGTTGCCCGATGAGCTCGCGCTCGTTTGGACGAGTTCTTCGCACACTCGGGCGCACCCGGCTGGCTCTCGATTCGATCCTGGTCTGGGTTTCGATCGTGATTTAGGCTGCGCGATTGGCTTGCGTCGGCGGTGCCTGTGGTGTAGGTTATAATGATTCTGAAACAGTTTCTGATCCTGGTTCAGGGGAACAGTCTGAGCCGCCTTGGGAGGCCAACGCCCGCCTAAATCCCCGCTCGAGGCTTCGAGAAAGAAGGATTGAAAGAATGAACATGCTCTTGGGTCGGCTCTTGGGTCGGCGCGTGGGTCGGCGCGTGGTGCGGTGCGGGTGTCGGGGGGCGTTCACGCTAATCGAGCTGCTGGTGGTGATCGCGATCATCGCGATCCTGATCGGGATCCTGCTGCCGGCCTTGGGCAAGGCGCGGGCGTCAGGGCAGGCCGTTGTTTGCTTGTCGAACACGCGGCAGCTCGGGCTGGCGGCGATCATGTACGCCCAGGACAACAAGGACACGGTCTGGGACAGCGATAAATGGGCGAGCGTCAACCGCGGCACGACGACGCGCGAGCGCGGGTTCCTCTTTAAGTACGTGGACGATGCGCAGAAGGTGGCCGAGTGCCCGACCAACAAGCGGCGCGGGCCCAACAGAATCGAAACCCCCAAGGGGCGGGCCAAGAACATGTGGGGCGGGGTCACGGGCGTGGACTTTGACTACACCATGCCAGAGAACGCCAAGGGCGCCAAGCTCGCCGTGCAGTCACGCGTGGCGTATATGCCGGCGAAAGCGAGTTCGTACCCCAACGCGCTCACGCCCGACCAGAGCTCGCAGTTGACCGCGCTGCGCGGTATCCCGGTCTTCGTGGAAGAGAACGAGAGCGTCTGGAACTGGGAGAACGACGACGGCAAGTGGGGGAACGGCGACCAGATCACCACCCGGCACAACAAGGGCGGGTACATGGTGCTGCTCTCGGGGGACGCGATGCTCTTCCAAGGACCGACCGGCTTGGACGGTGCCAAGCAGGAGCACGGGGATCTCGATGCGAACGATTTTTACGCGTCCGCGACCGGCAAAGACGGCACCTGGTTCCGCTTCGGTTCGTTTAACGATCGCAAGTTCGGCTGGATCAACTACCCACGCGCGGGGAGGTAGTCGTCGCGGGTATCGCGCGGCAGCGCGGGCCGTGAGAAACTGCGCGCGACGGTGCGCTGCGTCAACGCTTGATCGGTGCGAGACAGGAAACTATCTCGTGAATTGCTCAGCGTAATTCAAAGAGAAAAGCGATCGCCCCGCAGCTCACCCCGCCCCGCCCACCAGCTCCGCGTTCGTCTTGAACCTTTTCAACGCCCCCAGCAACTGCTCGATCTGCATCGGCGGCGGCATCGACAGCAAGCGGCGCCGCAGCGCGGTCATGGTCTTCAGCTCCGTCTCGTCCATCAGCAGGTGCTCTTTACGCGTGCCGCTGGCGGCGAGGTTGATGGCCGGGAACAGACGCTGCTCGCTGATCTTGCGGTCCAGGATCAGCTCCATGTTGCCGGTGCCTTTGAACTCTTCGAAGATAACCTGGTCGCCTTGGCTGCCGGTGTCGACGAGGCAGCTTGCGATGATGGTCAGGCTGCCGCCGTCCTCGGTGTTACGGGCGCTGCCGAAGAGTTGCTTGGGGACTTCGAGGGCGCGGCTGTCGAGCCCGCCCGAGAGGGTGCGGCCGCTGTTGGCGTGGCGGCGGCTGTTGTTGAACGCCCGGCCCAGTCGGGTCAGCGAATCGAGGACCACCACGACGTGCCGCCCGCACTCGACCATGCGCTTGCAGCGGTCGATGGTCTGGATCGAAACCTGGATGTGCTTCTCAACGCCGTGGTCGTTGCTGGAGGCGACGACGCGACAGCGTGCGGCGTTCCAGAGCTTTCCGCCGCCCGCCAGCCCGCCGTCGGCGAAGGTGCGCTTGAAGTCGGTGACTTCTTCGGGGCGTTCGTCCACGAGCATGACGACGACGTCGACGTCGGTGTAGTTGCGAAGGATGCCAGTGGCGATGTCTTTGAGGAGCGTGGTCTTGCCAGCCTTGGGGGGCGAGACAATCAGCCCGCGTTGCCCGCGGCCTATCGGGCAGAACAGGTCGATGAGGCGGTTGGAAGGAGGGCAACCGGGGAATTCGAGCGTGAGACGTGGCTGGGGGTCGATAGTGGTGAGTTCTTCGAAGGGCTTGATGAACGAGCCCGGGAGCGGGTCGAAGCCTTCGAGCCCGACGACGACGGAGGGGGAGTGAGGCGGGCGCCCGCCGTAGCCGTTGGATTGGCCGCCGCTGTTGTTGGCGTTGTTGTTGGCGTTCATCGAGCCGTGGTTGGAACCGTGGCCGGACTGCACGGACTGCCCGGGCCCGCGTGACTGGCCCTGACCGCCGCCCTGACCGTTGCCGGGACCGCCACCTTGGCCGCCACCTTGGCCATTGCCCTGGCCGTTGCCGGGACCGCTCGGCTGCCCACTACTACCACCACCTTGCCCACCGCGTCCGCGACCGCGCCGACGACGTTGAGGCCTGCTTTGACCAACTCCCACGTGAAACCCTCCGCCCCGGCATTGGAAGTGCCGAGGCCTATCGAACTCTGAAAACTCACAACTGACACTCAAATCACACTCGAACGAAGGTTGCGTGAACGCTTCTCAAGCGATCCGCAACCCGTCTGAATCTCTCGTGAGCTCGCGGGTCGGCCGCGTCTTGCTCAGGCGCGTCGCGCTCTCAAGAGCCACCGGCACGTCTGGGTGAGAAAGACGGCACCGCACGCACCAAACCATAAAAACGTGAAGGAATTCAGAACCAGAAACCGCGGCACGTTCTCTCGTGCTCGGCCGCACGCCGCCTCAATGGCGAACCCGTTACAAAACGAATCACAAAACCAGTCATAAACCCAATCACAAAACCATTTACAACCACGATCGCGGCACAAGGCCGGAACACTCGGGGATCTTTCGACTTCACGATCGAGTGTCGGGGGCGCTGTACGCCTCGAGGAACCAACACTCTCGTCAGCCATCATCGGCCGAGCGGAACACATCTATTCACGAACTTTGGGAAGCTCCGTCCCAAGATCGAACGCGACCCGGGCAGACTCCATCGAAGATTGGGCAAATTTCGCAGAGGACGGCTTGTCCTGTTGCGGCACATGTCGGCGGCATCGGCTCAGAAACCTCGCCAACACTGGTTTGCTAGGAGCGGCCAGACCGGTCGACGCAAGATAGTAGACCATATCTCGGCTTGGCGTGCAAGTCCGACATCTCGTGGTTTGGTAGGGGTCGGGGGCAAAGAACCTTGTATGAAGTTTCGGGGCGGCACGCCCTGGCTCACGTCGTGCCCGAGAACTCTGCGCCGAACCCTGTACAATGCTGCCCCAGTGCCCATCAAGCCCCGACTTCCAACGCCGCCCTCCCCAAACGACGCCTCGGGCTCGATGAAAAGCCATCGCGGGCTCGGCGTTTCCGCTGGCATCGTCATCGGCAAGGTCATGGTCCTCGAGACCGAGTACGGCCGGGCGCCGCGCCGCTCGATCAAGCCCGAGCATGTCAAGGCCGAGTTAGGGAGATTTGACCACGCGATCAAAGCGTCGATCGAAGAACTTAACCAGGTCTACAAGCAGGCCGAGAAGCAGATGGGCAAGGAGACGGCGGGGATCTTCCGCTTTCACGCCATCATGCTGGCCGACAAAGCGCTGGTCGGTCCGATGCGTAAGCTGATCGAAGAAGAGCTGGTTTCGGCCGAGTTCGCGGTGAGTTCCAAGCTCGGCGAGTTGGCCGACCGGTTCAGGACCAACAAGGACTCGGCCTTCACCACCAAGGCCAACGACGTGGACGACCTCTCGGCCCGCGTGCTGCACAACCTCGTCGGGCAGCGCTCCAAGCAACGCAAGATCGACTCGGGGACCATCCTCTTCGCTCGCGATCTCACCCCCTCGCAGACGGCCGGGATCGATCGCAACAAGATCCTCGGATTCGCGACTGATCTGGGCGGAAAAACGGGGCACACAGCCATCGTCGCCCGAGCCCTGGGCATCCCGGCGGTGGTCGGCTGCCTAGACCTGACCCGCTCGGCCGAGGAAGGGTCGATGGCGATCCTCGACGGCGATCGCGGCATTGTCATCGTCAACCCCACCTACGAACAGATCCAGGAATACCTCGCCTACATCGAGCAGGCTCGCGTTTTCAAGCTCAGCCTCGGCGAGCTCAAGAACCTGCCCTCGGCCACCAGCGACGGCACGCTCGTCGAACTGCTGGGCAACATCGAGTTCGCCGACGAGGTCAACAGCGTCCTCGAGCAGGGCGGGGAGGGCGTCGGGCTCTTTCGGACCGAGTTCCTCTACCTCACCAGCACCCACGAACCGAGCGAAAAAACTCAGTTCGAGGCCTACAAACGCTGCCTCGAACTCGCTGGCGGCCGACCTGTCACGATCCGCACCATGGACCTGGGCGCGGACAAAATGACCCAGTCGCGCTCTGAAATCCCCGAGCGCAATCCTTTCCTGGGCAATCGCAGCATCCGTTATTGCCTGCGAGCCTTGCCCATGTTCAAGCGGCAGTTGCGAGCCTTGGTCCGGGCCTCGGCCTTCGGGCCCATGAAGATCATGTTCCCGCTGATCACCACGACCAGCGAGCTGCGCCAGAGCAAGTACCTCATTAACGACGTGATGGAAGATTTGGCTGAGGACGGCATCGAGTTTGACCGAAGCATGAAGATCGGGATGATGGTCGAGGTCCCGGCCGCGGCGATCATGGCCAACGTCTTCGCCCGCGAGGTCGATTTCTTCTCCATCGGCACCAACGACCTGGTGCAGTACACGCTCGCGGTCGACCGCACCAACGAGCGCATCGCCAGCCTCTACAACCCGGCCCACCCGGCGGTCATCCAGCTCGTCCGCGACGTGGCGCGGGCGGGGCGGCGGCACAACATCCCGGTCTCCTGCTGCGGCGAGGCGGCCGCTGAGCTGGATTACGTGCTGTTGCTGATCGGGCTTGGTCTGCGTACTCTTTCGGTGAACGCTGGCTCCATACCGCGGATCAAACGCATGATCCGCAGCGTGAGCGTCGGCCAGTGCGAACGCATCGCCCATACCGCGATGACGCTCGATTCGGACGTGCAGGTCACGGCTTTCCTCCGTGAACGAGCACGCAAAATCGTCCCCGAGGCCTTCGACGGACGTTCCGTCGATTGATTTGATGCAAGCCCGCAATAGCTTGCCTCAAGCGGGCCTCGGGAAAAAATCTCCGGTGCGACGCCGGGCCCCGAGCCGCGTGTGAAAAACCACACGAGGGCACGAGGCGCCCGCGACGGACCGAGCAGCCTTGGGTGTGTTCCCGCGTGCCCGACCTCGTGTCGAGAGCGTGCGACCTCCCCGGCCTGTTTGGCCCCCGCGAACCCGGCCCGCGCCACCGCGCGAGCTTTTCTCACTCGTGGATCTCATTTCCATCGCTCTCACCTCCGACAAGCCCGAACATGCCGGTGCGCCCTGCGCACGGGCTGCGGCTCCGTCGGTTTTTCGTGAGCAACGGGAATCTCTGCATCCACACTGAGCCGAGCCGCGCGGGCCACCCCCCACGACCGCAGGGTCCTCGCGAGGTCCAATGTCTCACAGTCAGATGATCATCAACTACGTCCCCGGCGATGAGTGCCGCGTCGCTATCGTCGAGGACGGCAAGCTCGAAGAACTCAACTCCGAACGCTTCTCCGCCGCCAGCCGCGTCGGGAACATCTACGTCGGCCGCGTGATGAACGTCGAGCCGTCGATCCAGGCCGCGTTCATCGACTTCGGAGTCGAAGAGAACGGCTTTCTCCACTATTCCGACCTTCACCCGCGCTATTTCCCCGGTGAGGACGTCGAAGAAACCACCGAGCGGGTGGGGCACAAGACCCCGCGCCGCGAGAGGCCGCCGATCCAGCAGTGCCTGCGCCGGGGCCAGGAGATCACCGTTCAGGTGTTGAAGGAGGGCGTCGGCACCAAGGGCCCGACGCTCACCAGCTACCTCAGCATCCCGGGCCGGTTCCTGGTGATGATGCCGCAGATGGACAAGGTGGGCGTTTCGCGCAAGGTCGAGGACGAAGAACAGCGCGCCAAAATGCGCGAAATCCTTGACCAGCTCGACCTGCCCGACGGGTTCGGTTTCATCCTCCGCACGGCCGGGCTTGACCGCACCAAGGCCGAGCTCAAGCGCGACCTGGCGTACCTGCAACGGCTCTGGAAGGACATGGAGCGGCGGCTCGAGATCGGCTCCGGAAAACCGCGCTTGCTCTGCTCTGAGAGCGACCTACTGGTCCGCAGCCTGCGCGACCAACTGACTGCGGACGTCAACGAAGTCGTGATCGACAACGAGGTGGCGCTCCAGCGTGCCAGCCGCTTCATGAAGATCGTGGCCCCGCGCTCGCAGACCAAGCTGCTGCACTATCCCGGCAAGACGCCGATCTTCCACGCCTTCGGCATCGAGCAGCAGATCGCCACCATCCACGCTCGCGAGGTCTCGCTCCCCGGCGGCGGCCGACTGGTCATCGACCAGACCGAGGCTCTCGTCGCGATCGACGTCAACAGCGGCAAGATGCGCGACTCCAAGGACGCCGAGACCAACGCCTATCGCACCAACCTCGAAGCGGTGGACGAGATCTGCCGCCAGCTTCGCCTGCGCGACATGGGCGGCATCATCGTCAACGACCTCATCGACATGCGGCACGCTCACCACCGCAAGGACGTCGAGACCCGCTTCAAGGAACGCCTCAAGCGCGACAAGGCTCGCACGACCACCGCGCCCATCAGCCTCTTTGGCATCCTCGAAATGACTCGCCAGCGCATGCGCGGCAGCCATGAGAGCATCCACTTCGTCGATTGCCCGACCTGCCACGGCCGCGGGCTCGTGCAGCGCCCCGACTCGGTCGCGGCCGACGCTCTGCGTGAACTGGCCGCGATCCTTGACGCCGAGCGGGTCGCACGGGTCGAACTTGTCGTGGCCCCGCGCGTGGCTGGCGAATTGCTTAGCAGCAAGCGCCAGTTGCTGGGCCGCATCGAGCGAGCCAGCGGCAAGCACGTCGATGTCCGCGTCAGCGAAGCGATCCCGGTCGATCGCGTCTCGTTCTACGCCTACGACCAGGGCAACGCGGACCTTGATGTCGCCAACCTGCCTCTGGCGCGGAAGGTGAAGGAGTTGATCGAGTGGCAGCCCGAGCCGTCGCCCGAGGGCGCGGACCAGTGGGCCGACACCGACGCGGCACCGACGCTCGAGCCCGACATCGAAGATCCTGCGGACGAATCGGCCGAGCCTCACCCGATCGAAGTCGACGAGGGCCCGCTGCCGGAAGAGAACGAGAACAAGGGCGGGAGGGCCGCTGATCGAGCGGGCGACCGCGCTGGTAACCGGGCTGGCGATCAGGGTGGCGATCAGGCGGGCGATCAGGGTGGCGATCAAGGTGGCGATCAGGCGGGCGGCGGCACGCGTCGCCGACGCCGTCGCGGCGGTCGAGGCCGCAGCCGGAGCGGCGACGGCCCAGCGGCTGGCGGCTCGGGCGGTCAACAGGGTGGTCCACAAGGTGGCGAATCACGCGGCTCCGCCAATGGTCAGCGCCCACCCAATCAATCGCAGCAACGAACCCCCCAAGAGCAGCGCTCCGACGCGGACTCAGGGATCGGTCACGGCGACGGCCTGGAGAACTCCAACGCCCGCGACGGCTCAAGCGGTGATCAAGAAGGCGGCCCCGGTTCAGACCGCGACGCAGGCCTCGATGGCCTCTCAGAACTTGGGCCCGACGGTCAGCCGCGACGCAAGCGTCGTCGTCGTCGTCGCGGCGGACGTAGCGGAAGCGTGGGCGGCGGGACGAACGCCGGGATGGGCGGGCCGGGCGCTGCTGGCACCCATGAGCTGGCCGCCAACGGCGCGGCACCGAACTTCGCAGACGAGCCGAGCGATGGCCCGAGCCAGAGCATGAGAACGCCGCAGGCCTTCGGTCAACCAGCCGAGGGCGAGAGCGCTCCCAACGACTCGGCCTTCCCCGCGCAGGATCGCCGCAACGAACCGCAGCAGGACCGCGGCGCGCGGCCCAGCGGCTACCGCAACAACCGACGCGGCAACACCCCCACGAACGCGCCGATGAACACCCCGATAAACACCTCGACCAACGCGCCGATCAGTGCCAGCCAGTCTGGGCCGGGTAATGAGAACGGCGCTCCGCCCGCGAGCACTGGCCTCAACGACTCCAACACCAACGACAACAACAACGTCGGTCCAGAATCCGACGACTTCGACGGCCCCAGCCAGGGCGGCGGCCCGCGCCGCCGGCGACGTCGCGGCGGACGAGGCCGCAGCAGCGGCGGCGGGCAGGGTGGGGCGCAGGGCGAGGGACAGAGCGGCGGACAGGGTGGCGGACAGGGCAGCGGACCGGGCGGTGGTTCGCCCAACAACCGGGCAAGCGACCAAGGCGCCCGACCCGCGCCAAGCTCACCGCAACCGCGCCGCGACTTTACTCCCCCACCACCAACATCGCCACCAGCCCCGACGGTCCCCGCGGCCCCCAAGCCCAAGCTGCTCTACTCCACACGCCGCAAGCTGATGCCAAGCGAGCTCAACAAGCGCCCCAAGGCGGAGTAGACCGGCCTTGCACGCCGACGCGGATAACAACCTCGGGAACTCACCCTCCAACACGCCGTCGAACGTCCAGTTCAACGGCGGCGCGGGCTCGAGCTCACGCGCCGACGTCGCTCACGAGCGCCGGCTGATCGTCCTCGGTTCAACCGGTTCGATCGGCCGACAAACGCTCGAAGTCGTCGCGCACCTCAACACGCTGCACGCGCGCGGGCAATGGCCGACGTTCACACGCGTCGTCGGACTGGCCGCGGGCCGCAACGCCACGCTCCTCGCCGAGCAGGCCGAGCGCTTCAATGTGCCGCACGTCGCCATCTCCGACGGCGAATCATCGCGCGCAACCCGCATCACCATGCGCGGCCAGGACTCGGCACTCCAACTTGTCCGCACAGTCTCTTGCGAGATCGTCATGGCTGCCATGGTCGGCTCGGCCGGACTCCCCGCGACTCTCGCGGCCGTCGAACTCGGGCGCGACGTCGCGCTGGCCAACAAAGAAACGCTCGTCGCCGCTGGCGGCCTGGTCATCCCCGCCGCACGCCGCTCCGGCGCGCGCCTGTTCCCCGTGGACAGCGAGCACTCGGCGCTCTGGCAGTGCCTGCAAACGCTGCCCGTCGAGCACGCCACCACACCGATCGTCTCGGCCCACGTCCCGCCGATGATTGCGCCAGCCTCGATCACCCGAGCCATCCTCACCGCCAGCGGCGGCCCGTTTCGCACCTGGACCAAAGACCAGATCCGCAACGCCACGCCCGAGCAGGCGCTCAAGCACCCGACCTGGTCGATGGGTGAGAAAGTCACGATCGATTCCGCGTCCCTGATGAACAAGGGGCTCGAGATCATCGAGGCTCACTGGCTCTTCGGGCTCGAACCCGGCCGCATCGCGGCGCTCGTGCATCCTCAATCGATTGTGCACGCAATCCTCGAGACCGTCGACGGCTCCATGATCGCGCAGCTCGGCGCGCCAGACATGAGAGCGCCGATCCAGTACGCGCTGAGCTTCCCTCATCGCCCGCCGGGGTGCGCGACTCGCCTCGATCTCGCGTCGATGTCCAAGCTTGAGTTCCACGAGCCCGACCTTGACCGCTTCCCGGCCCTGGGCCTCGCGTACGACGCGATCCACGCTGGCGGCACGACCGGCGCAATCCTCAACGCCGCCAACGAGGTCGCGGTGCAAGTTTTCCTCGCGAGCCGCAACGGTTCAGCAGCCAAGCCCTCGCCCGCAATCGCGTTCGGGCGGATCACCGAGCTGGTTGCCGAAGCGATGGTGATGGTGAAGCCCCGCCCGCTCGAATCGCTCGCCGATTGCCACGCCGCCGAACTTCAAGCCCGAGAGTGGGTCCGGCGAAAGACCGGCTGATCGCGCCAACGATCGGCGATGCCAACCGCTGACCAGCACCCGCCAATCGACAACAGGCCCGACGCCCTCACCGACGATCAAATCCAGGCCGCGATCGCCACGCTTAAGCAGGCCGGGCACCAGCGCGTGCAGAGGCTCGGCTACCACTTCCAGCCCAACGACTACTACAGCTCGTGCAACGATCTCGCGTTTCTCGATGCCAACAAGGATCTGTGGGACAAGTCTGACGACCCGCTCGACATCGACTGGTCGCCGCGGCGACAGCTCGCCAACGCGCACGAGGTCGGGCGGTACGTCGAAGAGCTCCGCGACGTGCCCCTTACCGCCGATCGCGTCGGCCAATACTGCTGGAAGAATCTCTTCTGGAACAACGCCGACGCTCTCGTGCAATACGGGCTTGTCCGGGCTCGCCAGCCGCGCCGCGTGATCGAGGTCGGATGCGGTTGGTCAAGCCTGCTGCTCGCGCGAGCGGTGGCCAAGAACGAAAGCGAACCCGGATCCTCGCCCGTCCAAGTCACGCAGATCGAACCCTACCCGCGCCGCGAACTGCTCGCGACCCTGCCCGCGCACTGGAAGCTCCACGAGTGCATCCTCCAGCGCGCCCCGCTCGATCTCTTCGCCACGCTCGAACCCGGCGACATCCTTTTCTACGACGGATCCCACTGCGGCAAGGCTGGCAGCGACGTGAACTGGTTCTTCTTCGAGATCCTGCCGCGCCTCAACCCCGGCGTCCTCGTCCACTTGCACGACATCTTCCTGCCGTTCGAGTATCCATCAGAATGGATCTTCAACGACGGCCGAACGTGGAACGAGCAGTATGTCCTTCGCGCGTTCCTCATGAACAACCCGCGCTATCAGATCGAGATCGCCAACCGTTATCTCTGGAAGCACCACCGCGCCGAGGTCGAGCGGCTCTACGCTGGCGTGCAATCGGCGCTGGGTTGCAGCCTATGGATGTCCAAGGTGTGATGCCCCAGCAGGCTCGATCACTCGTCACCGTTGACCGTCGCGGCTAGATCGAGCAACAAACCTGTTTCAACATCTGGCCCTGTCGTTGAACCTTTGTTCTTCCGCTTCAACGACGGCCTCGCTTCAAAGATGGCCGTGCTCTGACCCTGCGACAGCCCGACCCGCTTAGCCCCGATCTTCATCCGCTCCGCGCAGCTGCTGGCGTTGTCCTTGCTGAACTCGGTCCCGATGAAGCGCCGCTTGAGGGCCCGCGCCACCACCGCCGTCGTTCCAGAACCTAGGAACGGGTCGAGCACCAAATCTCCCTCGTTGCTCGACGACAGGATCACGCGCTCAAGATAAACCTCCGGCAGCTGGTTGTCGTGGTTCTCACGCCGCTCGAAGTTGTTCCCTTGAATCCGTCCCCAGTACTTCCCGTACCACACGTCCATCGGCAGCCTCATCCCCGGCGGCATCCCGTCGCGCTTGCTCTGCGTGCGCGAGTCGCCATAAATCGCGGCCCGGTCCGACTGCTCCAGCACCGCCGTCGGGTTCCACGTCCGCCTGAACGGGTCCATGGAAAAGTACAACGCGTGGACCTTGCTGCCGATAAACTTCTCTGTGCGGTTCTGCCCGAACCGGTAGTGCCACACGCACCAGTTCACCATGCTCATCCCGCGGTTCTTCAGGTGTATCACGATCTCGGCGGCCGTGTCGTCGGGGATGTTCACCCACATCGAGCCAGTAGGCTTCAACGCCTTGATACACAGGTCAAGCCAGTCCGCAGTGAACTTGAGATAGTCCTCGCGCGGCATCGCGTCGTCCCACTTGTCGTACGCGCGGTTCCAGTTGAAGGGCGGGTCGGCGAAGACCAAGTCAACCATCGACTTGCGCACCTCGGCAAGCCGCGGAAGAATCTCTCGGCAATCTCCGACGTAAAAGCGAGCCTCGGGGCTCTCGACCGAGTAGCACGGCCTCGGCTCCCCCGAGCGAGCAACCTCAACACTGGCGAGTGCGGATCGTGCGCCTCGCGTCTCTTTCTTCTTCGTCACACACGCCATCGTTTCTCCACCCGCTCTCTTGCCCGTGATTCTCTGGCTCGTGATTGGAAACCGAGTACCGATTCAGCCGATCCGCCGCAGCAACCCCAGCCCGTAATTCAGCGGCGACAGGTAAAGCTCAACCTTCTCATACAGCCCCTTCGCGATAGAGTTTATGTTGTCGAGCAGGTACCTCGGCCCGTCGCAGGCGCACTGATCCGGGAACACGTCGTGAAGCAGAATGTACCCGCCCGTGTTCAAGACCGGCTCCGTCGCCCAGAGATCCTGACACGCCCCGCCGACGGTGTGGTCCCCGTCGATGAACGCGAACTGCACGCCCCCCGCAGCCCGAAGCTCGGCCTGAGCCCCCACGATCGTCTTCGTGCTGTCGCCCGGATGGAACCGCACCGCGTCAATCAGCCCCGCGCGGGTCAGCCGGTCTTTCACCCACTCCAGCCGCCCGGAGAGCATCTCGGCATCGCGCCATGGAAGTGCTTTATAGATCGGTCCAAAGTCATCAAAGCAATGGATCACCCCGCCGTCCCCGTTCTCGTTGAGGGCCGACGCGATCCAGTGCGTGCTCACCGAGAGAAAGGTCCCGACCTCGATAACTACCCTGGGCCGCAGGTTCCGGATCAGCCCGTGCAGCATCCAACCTGCCTCGGGCGAGAGCGACGCCGGGAACACGATGGGCATCGCATACATCTCTTTGAGCGACTGCAACCACGAGCACCCCGGGTTGTCCATGTACGACGGGAACACCCATTTTTTTGGGTGCTTCGAGATATCTCCCAGCCTCGGGTAGTGCTCGAACTGCGTGTAATGAACAGCCCGCTTCTCGTGCGGCACCATCGGCGGCGAAACATTCCCGGCGGTCGTCATGCGGCAAGCGTAGGGGCACAGCCACCTCGCGCCAACCCATCAACCTCCAAGCTCGTATCCCCGCTCTGGGCCCGCCCCGGCATCACGACCACGGCCTTCGATCGGATTCGGTTTCTTTGTGTCGGTTGAACACGAACGCAGAGAGAGCAGAGAGGATCAGAGGAACGCAGAGCCAGATCATGGTTAGAAACAAAGACTCGGTTTTAAAGAACTCTTCTCACAGGCCCCACTCTGAGTTCCTCTGATCTCCTCTGCTCCCTCTGCATTCTCTCCGGGCAGCACACCTGAACCGAAATCGGCCTTACGGCAAGACCAACATCGCATCGCCATAGCTATAAAACCGATACTCTCGCTCAATCGCCACGCGATACAACTCTTTCACACGCTCGACGCCCTCGGGGAACAACGCCCCCACCATCGCCAGCAACGTTGAGCGAGGCAAGTGAAAGTTTGTCAGCAGCCCGTCCACGCACCGCCACCCATACCCCGGCGCGATCAGGATCCGCGTCTCGCCCTCCGCGGGCCACTGTTCTTCGCGGTCCGCGCCGTCCGCCTCGTGACCATCGCCCAAGATCGGGCTCGCGAACGCCTCGAGCGTGCGGGCCGACGTCGTTCCTACCGCGATCACGCGACCCTTCTCTTGCCCGGCCGATGACTTTGCGGCTCGAATCGCCCGGACCGTCGCCGCGCTGACCGAGCACCACTCCGCGTGCATCGGATGATCCTCAACCCGCTCGGACTCGATGGGCTTGAACGTCCCCGTCCCCACATCAAGCCGAACGTCCGCTCGCGCCACGCCCCGGGCCGCCAGCGCCGCGAGCAGTCCGGGCGTGAAGTGCAAGCCAGCCGTGGGCGCCGCCACCGATGATCCGTGCGCCGCGTACACCGTCTGGTACCGATCACGATCGAGCGCGTCGCCAACGTTCACGCCCGAATCTCGCCTCGCTTTCAAAATATATGGCGGCAGAGGCGTGAGCCCGACCTTCTCGAGCGAGCCGCCCGCCTGCCCCGGCGATTCAACCTCGACAACCCACGCCCCGGCCGTCTCCTCGTGCTTGGCGATCAGCCGCAATCGCACCACGCCAGCCGGTCCGCCGGTCGTCGCTAGGGCAGCGCCGACCGATTCGAGGTCCACCGTCACACCCTCGCGCAGCCGCTTGGCCCGCAGCAGCACGATCCACTGTTCACGCTCGCCAGAACCAGCATCAGCAGCAGAACGAGCTCCACCCCTCGCCTCTTCGCGCCCGGCCTGGTGCGCGGCCGACTGCGCGAGATACAACCCCTCCACCCGCCCGCCGGTGTCGCTCCGCACCCCCACCAGCCGAGCCGGGACCACACGCGTCGTGTTGAACACCATCAGGTCGCGAGGCTCAAGCAGACTCGGCAGGTCGCGGACCGTGCGGTGCTCCAACCGTGACGCGTCACTCCGACTCACCACCATCAGCCGCGCGCTGTCGCGCGGCTCAGCCGGGATCAACGCCACCCTGCCCTGCGGTAGTTCATAATCTAGGTCGCTGGTCTTCAACTCGCTCCGCCTTTGTACCCCAACCTGAATGACCACCCGAACGACAACCCGGACGACAACCCGGACACCCCACCGTTGCTCCGCCGCCACAACATACGTTGCCCCGAGGCCACACGTCGGCACGGGTGCTCGTGCGGCGGGCCTTCAATTCGCCAGATACACGCCCGCGAGGCCTCGAAGGGTATTTCTTATCGGGACGACGGTCCCGAGATTCCGGTGGCACGCCGCTCGTCTGTGTGTTCTCGTCAGGCGGTTCTGTCGGTCGGAACCACCTCGCGAAACTCAAGATGCAGACCTCCGCCACCATCTCTGCGGCCACGTCAGCCGCGACCCATCACCCTCGCGTGATCCGCGAATCGAGCGAGCCCTCGTTCCACGAGCACCTTCGCGCCAACAACAACAGCAGCAGCAACAACAACGCCCACAAGGAGACTCAATCAACCCAGGCCTCGCTCCCCTTCTCCTTGGAACTGCAACAAGCCAACCGCCAGTATCGCCGAGCCGAACGAGACACCTTTGAGCCTGTCTCGGTCGCCCGACCGTTCCACATAAGCTCGCGCGGTGCCGCTCGCGTGTGCGAATACGCCCCGGCCGCCGAACCACTCCGCACGAATCCGCTCGAAGACAAAGTGTTCAACGCCAAGCTAGGCGAAATCCTGCCAGTCCGCGATACTCACAAGTTCGCCCGACTACGCTCGGCCTACCAGCATTCCGCCCGCGCCGGCTCGATTGTCGACCTGATGATCTGAGCCGGTTTTTTCTTGAAGCCCTGCATCAAAGACCGCTCTTAAAGAGAGAGGCTGGGGACGCTTCGCCTTCAGCTTTTTTCCCGGCCGACCTCCCACATCAAACGCGCGGCGGCACGATCATTCAATCACGATCACTCAATACAACTTCTGAACCTTCGCGCCCGGATAAAACTTCATCAGGATCGTCTCCAGCTTCATGTTCTGATCGCCCATCCCCTTGGCGCACCACTGGCACATCCCCACGCCGTGGCCCAGCCCGCGCCCGCGGATGTTCACCAGCCCGCTCCGTACCTCGACTTGCATGTCCCCGCTGTGAACCTTCGTTGCTCGCGTCAACGCTGGCAGCGTGTCCACCGGCGCGTTGCACGCGTTGCGAAGATCCTCCGCCGACAGCGAGTACTTGGTCCCGCGATCGTCGATCAGCGTGTATACCGTCGCGCGCTCGGCCTCGTTCTTGTCCTTGACCTCGATCGAGCGCACTCGCGTCATCGTCTTCACCGGCTTCCCGGCCGTCCTTCCCCACGCACGAATCCGCTGGCTCAGGTCCTCGTCACTGCGAGTCGATTGCCACCGATACCACGACGACGGCTCGCAGTAAATATCTCGCCGCTTCCCCTGCAACGGCGCCGCGTTGTTGAAGTCGCTCCCGCTGTCCGTCGGCCACACCGCCGACGCCGAGTTGGCGTGCCCGCCGCAGGTGCTCGAAAAATACGCTCGCAGCACCTCGCCGCGCGACGTTAAGACCACCCCGCGCGTGTTCTTCACCGCGTTCTGGATCGACCCTTGCAACGCCGAGCCTCCGTACACCTGATCGCTCTCGTTCGAGTCGACATCGAACGTCTTGCCCGCGCGCCGGTTGCGGTCGCGCTCGTGTAGCGCGTAACTCCGTGAACACACCGCCTGCACCTCATACGCACGCTGCGACCAGCGCGAGAACATCTCGTGCGAAACCACGCCCGGCAGGTAGTCCTCGATCGGCATCGCCACGATCACGTCCAGCTTGTCGGGCCCCTCGCTCGACCGCCCGCGCACCGTCGCGAACCCCGGGTACGTCACGCCGTCGATCTTCATCGTCGGCAAACCCAGCACGCTTCCCGCCCCCGCAAGGTCGCCCCGCGTCGCGGTTCCGGCCTTCAACGTCGGCGTGCTCGCCTTGCTCGGGCTCGCGCTCGGGCTCGGGCTCGGGCTCGGGCTCGCCAGCACGCTCTCGCCCGCCCGGCCGTCGTACGCCACCACCTCCGCGTCCAGCCCCGACCCGATCACGTGTACCCTCTGCAGCCCGTCCACGAACGTCAGCCCCTGCGGCCCTGAACTCGCCACCAGCGGCCCGGGCACGATCTCCGTCTTCCCGCCCCCCACCGTCCGCAGCACAAACTTCGGCGAGCCATCAAACTTCGCCGCGTCCGTACCCTTGTGCACCCGCACGCGGATCTCGGGCTGATCGCGGTAGCTCAAGGCCGTGTCCGAGTCGCCGCGACGCACCAGATCTGTTGCGCTGCCGATGTCCTTGCCGACTCCCTTGAACGTCGAGCACGACACCGCCGACGACAGCACCGCAACCGCCAGCGCGCCGACCAATCCCAGCGCCGTCAGCCGACGAACAACCCGACCGCTCAGCCCACGAGCACATGCACGCGCGTGCCGATCCGTTCTCGCATTTTTTCTGTGGTACGACATCGGGGACTCCATCCTCCGCGAGCGTCGTTCATCGACGCTCTGATTTCAGGCGGGCACTAGCCCGTATTTTCTGCCGCGGCGCATCCTGCGCGAGCGTTGATGTACGATACGCGCTCAAAGTCACTGACAAGGCCGTGGTCCAAACCTCGACCGCCAACTCGAAGGCCCCCGAATGACCACACACATGACCGCACAAATAAAAAAAATGCTGGCCATCTCGTTCACCACCCTCGCCCCCGTCGCGTTCATAGGCCTCTTCGCTGGTCTCTTTTCTATCGGTTGCAGTTCCTTCTCCTCGCTACCCGACCCCCTCGAAACGCCCTTCACCGCAGTCTCCATCACCGCCGACTCCACCAGCGTCGAGCACGTCCTGCTCGCCCAACTTCCCACCCCAGGCTGGCGCTTCACTCTCGACGCCACCCGCGAGGACCTCCGCCGCCGCAGCGTCTTCGTCACCCTCCGCCAACCCCAGACCGGCGTCGCCTACCCCGACACTCTCGTCACCCAACGCCTCGCCACCAGTGTGCCCAGCCGAACCCTCATCACCGTCTACGCGCGAGTCGTTCCCTACGAAGACCGGCAAGCCAATCCGCCGCATCGCTTCGTGCTGCGGACAGAAGCACGAAACGAAAAGACTTCCGATCTCGCCCCTCTTCTCAAGTAACTCTGCTCAACCTCGAATCTCTCGCGCCGCCGAAACACCGGTGCGAGATGTGCAAATCAGACCACGCCGACATTTCCAAAGACCACCTTTCTTTACCCGAACAGTTTCCTGTATACTCCACTCGTGACCTTCGCCTCGACCACCGACCCGCGCACCATCGACCTTCTCCGCCTCACCCTCTGGCCAGGGCTCGGCCCGGTCCGTATCGCGCGCCTCATCGAAGCGTTCGGTCATCCCGGCGAAGTCATCAACGCCTCCGCCGCACAGCTCGAACGCGTCCGCGGCATCGGTTCACAGTTGGCTGTCAAACTCGTCGCCGACCGCCGCGACCTCGACCGCCACCTCGAGGCCGAGCTCACCAAGGCCGAGCAGCTCAACGTCCGCATCGTCGGGCAGCACGAGCCAGACTTCCCCGGGCTGCTCGCCGGGCTGCCCGACGCACCGCCCATCCTCTATATCCGCGGCACGCTCCGCCCCGCCGACGCGGACCGTTACGCCGTCGCCATCGTCGGCTCGCGCGAGTGCTCGGCCTACGGCATCGAGCAGTCGCGCAGATTCGCGGGTCTGCTCGCGTCGTCAGGGCTCACCATCGTCAGCGGCGGGGCCCGCGGCATCGACACGGCCGCGCACCGCGGGGCCCTGATTTCCAAGGGCCGAACCATCGCCGTCCTAGGCTGCGGGCTGGCCCACGCTTACCCGCCAGAGAACGGGCCGCTGTTCGACGAGATCGCCGACCTCGAGCGCGGCCGTGGTGCCGTGGTTTCTGAGCTGCCCCTCGACACCATCCCCAAGCCCGAGAACTTCCCGGCTCGCAACCGCATTATCTCCGGCCTGTCACTTGGCGTGATCGTGATCGAAGCGACCGAGCGATCGGGCGCGCTCATCACCGCCCGCATCGCCGCCGAGGAACACGGCCGAGAGGTCATGGCTCTCCCGGGCCGGGTCGATTCCGCGAAGTCGGCGGGAGCGCTCAAGCTCATCAAAGATGGTGGGGCCGCGATGGTCACCGAACCGGGCGATGTGCTGGCGATCTTGGAGTCTCCTGCGCACCACCACTTCAGGGGGTCGCACACCGACCGTTACCCGGCGATCGCTCCTCAAACCGCCGAGGCATCCGATTCTGCAGATGTCGTCGAAAAAGTGACGCCGACCGCACGGCCTCGAACCGCTCCGACTGCAAAGCCGGGCCAGTCGAGGACGACGCGAGCGCCAAGTTTGTTCGAGGCAACGGCGTCGCTCGAGCAGCGGAAAATCCTTGCTGCGCTCGCGGAACCTATGACGCTCGATGAACTTACGTTCGCGACCGGCTTGGTCGCCTCAGCGCTCCGGTCGGACCTGACGGTGCTGGAAATCCAGCGTCGTGTGCGCCGCGCAGGTCCGAAGTTCGAGCGATCTGAGCCCGGAAGCGCCTGAAGCAGATACCCGACAAAGACCGATCAATTTTGGTCGATTTTTGAAAATTTCTCTTGCTGTGTGGAACTTGATCGGCTATCTTCTCCCAAACAAGAGTTTGTCTTTCTGGCAATTGCAGCGTGGGTCGGCATCACAAGTGACGATTCGAATGATGTTCAAGGACGAGACCAAGGACGGGCTCGTCGAGACGAAAACGGTTCGACTACGGGTCGAACACGAGACGAAAACGGATCCATCGAGGACCGGGGGCGTGCAAGGAGGATCACCCATGACCACAGCGAGCTTCTCATCTTCTAGTTCATCTTTTGGTTCATCTTTTGGCTCATATTTGAGTCCATCGTCGAGCACCAAATTTTCGGGCGGGGGTGCGAGCGCCGTTCTTGTCCTCGGGTCAGGTGGCGAGTTCACTCGCAATTACTTCCAGGCTCCGACCGCGGCGTTGAGGCTTCGGGGGGTTTCGACGGCCGTCGCTGAGAATTTGCATCGTGAACCACACGGTCGTCTCGATGCCTCGCGCCAGCCCGAGCCCGCTTCCCGGGACGAGAACGGTTTTTCGATCAGCCAGGTATTCGGCCGGGTGGCCGGGCGCGTGGCCGGGCGCGTGGGCGGGCGCGTGGGCGAACGGCTGGCTGAACGAGCGCTGAGCTTTTCCGCGGCCTTGGTCGCGGGCGTCGAGTCGCTGATCTCGCGCCACAGAGGTTGGCACATGCTTGCCTTTGCTGGTCTGGCGAGCGAGCACACTTCGGTAACGATGGTGGGCGGTTCGGCGGTTCGGAGCTGGCCTCGGCCCATTGTTCGAGAAAGTCTCGCGGCCGGTGATTTCGAGCCGGTCGCGGCTGGTCGGTCCGGCCATAACCGCAGGTACGACTGCGGCGATCGGTCTCACGGTGTCCACAGTCGCTCGCTCGGTGTTCGGGCGAGCGATTCGGTTGGTGGTAGTTCGGTTGGTGGTAGTTTCAGTGGTGGTAGTTGCGGTGGTTTGAACCTTGTCCGTCCGCTCACATTTAGGGAGCTTTCTCATGAATCTTACGCCCAAGCAGCTTCGGATCTTGCAGCTCATTCGCGACTGGCGCGTGCGCCGAGGTTATTCCCCGACCATGCAGGAATTGGCCGACGAGATCGGCGTCAGCAAGGTGACGGTGTTCGAGCACGTCGAGGCGCTCATCCGCAAGGGAGCGCTCATTCGCGAGCCCAACAAGGCTCGCTCTTTGTCGATCGCTGAAGGAATCGCGGTCCCGGACGAATCGCGTCCTCTGCGTTTCCCGCTGGTCGGCAAGATCGCGGCTGGCAACCCCATCGAGCGAGTCGCCGACCAGGAAGAGATCGATCTGGTGGAAATCCTGGGTGGGAACGGAGTGAACGCCGAGTCCACCTTCGCGCTCAAGGTCGAGGGCGAGTCGATGCGCGACGAGGGCATCCTTGACGGCGACTATGTGCTGGTCGAGCGTACTCAAGTTGCGCAGAACGGCGACCGCATCGTGGCCTTGCTGCCCGATGGTTCGACCACGCTCAAGACCTTCTATAAGGAAGACGACCACATTCGTCTTCAGCCCGCCAACCCAGCGTTCGACCCCATCCGTGTGAAGTTCTGCCAGGTTCAAGGAATTGTCAAGGGTGTCGTGCGCCGGTACGGCCGATAGGTTCGCCCGAGTTTCGATCGTCTGAGAATCGGAACTGACCCCCTGTGGCCGCCACGGGACACAGGGGGACACAGGGGGACACGGAGGGAAACGGAGTGAGACACGAGAGACACGAAGATCTACGAGGAGAAGGCAGAGTACTACTTGGCCTCTTCCGTCGTCGATCTCCCAGTGTATCTGCGTGGTGTGTGTTCTTTGAGATCAACACGTTGTGGTAGCCAGCCCGGGTAGTGTGGTAGTGGTTGGCGGTGGTGGGTGGTAGTGGCGGCGGTAGTGGTTGGTGGTGGCAGCGGTAGTGGTGGTTGGCGATGACTGGCGCGTCGTTGCGCGTACGAACCTCAGCCCGGCCGGGCCCATTTTCGGCCCGGCGTGTTTTTCGCAATCCGGACTCAACCGGCTTCAGGTTTGGGTCGATTCCTCAGGCATGGACGCGACTCAGACTGTCTCTTCACCACGCCGTCGGAACCTGTTCCTGAACCTGGCCGTCGCCGCCAACGCGGTGCTGCTTGGTGTGTTGGTCGTGGGCCAAGGCGGTCCTTCGCCGCGCGGTCTGGAGGCTTCGGCTCTAGCTAGTCCGCCAGCGGTGAACGAAGAGAGCGATCCGACGTCGCGTGTGAACCCGGCCGATCAGCGCAAGCAGATCATCTCGGAGCTTCAGAGCATCAACCAGCGGTTGAGCGCGATGGACGCGGTGCTCAAGAAGGGCATCAATGTGCGCGTGACCGAGATGCCCAAGCAAGACAACTCTGACAAGAAGTGATCTCGGACGCTGACCCGGAGCGAGTCGTTCTTTGCGGACGTGAACTCGTCTCGCAGAAGACCCGATGATGACTATGAAACCTCGTGCGTTTCGGCTGGAAGGCCGTCGGGGGAGCTGGCCGGGGACTCCGGCCCAGGAGCTTGTCATGATCTGTACTGCGCGCGCCGTCTGTCGGGCCTACACGCTGGTTGAAGTGCTGGTGGTGGTGGTGATCTTGGGGATTTGCGCCTCGATGATCACGCCGACGATGACGGGCAGCCAAGGGTTGCGCGTGCAGGCGGCCGTGCGCACGATCGTGGCGGACATCACCGAGATGCAATCTGACGCGCTGGCGTTCCAGAAGGGTCGGGCGCTGGTGTTTCACACGGACAAGAACGGCTATGCGACCGTGGAGATCAACGGGACGTCGATCAACGAGACGCTCGACACGCTCTCGACGACCACGTTCAACCGCGATTCGTTCGGTGACGCGAAGATCGCCGAGGTCGACTTTGACGATACCTCGGTGCTGATCTTCGACGAGCTGGGCTCGCCGGTGACGACGCCGGGCGGGGGCACGCCGTCGAGCAACGGCACGATCACGATCACGGGCGCCGGTGAGAAATATCAGATCACCGTCGAGGCGTACACGGGGCGTGTGAGCGTCAAGAAGATCTCGTGATCGCGATCGATCTCTTGCGGCTCGATCGGTTGGCCTTTGGCCGAAGGAATTGACTATGCAGATGGCGTGCTCGCGCAAAAAGAAGAATTCTCGGCTTCTGAGCTTGGTGGCGGTGCTGGCGCTAGGGCTGTTGATCTGGACCAGACTGCGGCTGGTGTCGCCGTTGCCGCGGACGGTGTATGCCGACCCCGGAGAGTTTGCGGGGGGTGCGTCGGAAAACGGGGCGGCGGTGCAGAGAGAAGTGCCCAAGTCGGCGCAGGCGGATGGTTTGGTGCGCGAGCCGATCGAGGCGGCCGGGTCTCGATAAGGGGCGGGTTGTTGGATGAGGCCTCGCGCGGCTGCGGGTCATCGAAACGAATCGAGAACTCTGATACCCCTCTCGTCCCGGGAGGGGTTTTTGTTTGGATGCAGGGCGGGTGGAACGACTGGCGCGTGAGGGGAGACAAGAACGAGCGGGCACTGACGAGCGTCAGAACCGCGCGTCTGCGGACAGGCTGGGGCGGTGTGTGTTCGTGATCGGTGTGGCGTGTGCAAGTGCTGGCTGGCCCGCATATTCGGCACGGTCTGACCAGTCGTCACATACGACTCGGTGGGTGGTTCTTGTGTGAAAGTCGTTTGACGGAACAGACGACAAGTTCCACGCGGTCGGGACTTTCCGATCGCAACACGCGGGCTTGTGCCCGCCGGGCTCGCGAGTGTTGTCAGCTCGTCGGCTACAGCGAAATACCTAGAACCGAGGGCCATACATGTCCACAGAAATGAACCGCAACGGACGGAACCGTGATCGAGCGACCAAGCACTCCCCCGCGGCCGTCTCGGCTGCCTTGATGGTGTTCCTGGCGAGCGGCGCTTCGGCGTTCGAGCCGACCAAGCACACCAAGCCGACGGCGCCCCCGGCGCCAGCCGCCGCGACGCCGGTCGCGGGTGAAGCGCCGGCGGTCGCGGCTCCCAAAGCAATTCCCAGCGCAATCTCGAACGCATTCGGCCGCAACCGCGGGGGCAGCGCGACCACGCCGTCCGCGACGAACGCTCCGGCGGCGAGCAACCCGAGTGGCGCTGCCGCCGCGGAAACCTCTAGCGAGCCCAAGAGCGACTCGGTCGTTCGCGTCAACGACAGCCTCGTGGTTGACCTGCACGTCAACGACGAGGACCTGACCAATGTGCTTCAGATGCTCTCGATCCAGAGCCAGCGGAACATTGTGGCGAGCAATAATGTGAGCGCGAAGGTCAAGGCCGACCTTTACGGTGTGACGTTTTACGAGGCGCTGGACGCCATCCTGCACGTCAACGGGTACGGGTACATCGACAAGGGCAATTTCATTTACGTTTACACGCTCGAGGAGCTTCAGCAGATCGAGAAGGCGAGCCGGGTGCGGGTGTCGAAAGTTGTTCACCTGAACTTCCTGAACGCGATCGACGCGGCCGAGTTCGTCAAGCCGCTGCTCAGCGAGGGTGGTCAGATCAAGACCAACGGCAAGACCGAGGACTTCGCCGCGGCGAACCTTCCGGTGGGCAAGGACAATTTCGCGCACGACGCCACGCTGGTGGTGTACGACTATCAGGAGCACGTCGAAGAGATCGAGAAGCTCGTGAAAGAGCTGGACACTCGGCCCGCGCAGGTGCTGGTGGAAGCGACGATCCTGCAGACGCAGCTCAACGAGACCAACGCGTTCGGCGTGGACTTCTCGCTGATCGCCGACCTGAACTTCAGTGATTTCTCGGGCTCGGGCGGCCCGCTCAAGTCGGTCGACAATTTGATCACAGGTCAGGGCAAGTCGGCCGCCGGTAGCAACGGGACGATCCCGACCGAGACCGATGGCAAGACTCCTCAGGCTCGTGCGATCCAATCGACCCCCGGCAACACCTCGGGCCCCGGCACGCTCAAGCTGGGCCTGGTCGCCAACGACGTTGCGGCGTTCGTGCGCATGCTCGACGAAGTGACAGACACCACGATCCTCTCGAACCCCAAGGTCATGGCCCTGAACCGTCAGCCAGCCCGGGTGCTGGTCGGTCGCAAGGTCGGTTATTTGAACACGACGTCAACAGACACGACCTCGACGCAGTCGGTTCAGTTCCTGGACACTGGTACGCAGTTGAACTTTCGTCCGTTCGTGTCCAACGACGGGCTGATCCGGCTTGAGCTCAAGCCTCAGGTTTCGGAAGCGGTGGTTCGCGACACCCGGGACGCCACGGGCGCCGCGGTGACGATCCCTGACGAGATCACCAACGAGCTGGTCACCAACGTGATGGTTCGCGACGGTCAGACGGTGGTGCTGGGCGGTCTGTTTCGTGAATCCACGCAGGCGACCCGTCGTCAGGTTCCATTCCTGGGCGACGTTCCCTTCCTGGGCGCGGCCTTCCGCGGGCACGAGGACGAGACGCAGCGCCAAGAGATTATCTTCCTGATTACTCCGTCGATCGTGAACGATCAGATCCTGACGGCCAATGGCAAGGACGCGGTAGACTATGTGGACCGCGCCCGGGCCGGGGCTCGCGAGGGGATCCTGCCGTGGAGCCGCGACAAGCTCACGAGCATGAAGCTCGTCGAGGCCGAGAAGTTGGCCGCCGAGGGCAAGACCGAGAAGGCGCTGTGGAAGATCGACCAGTCACTCTCGATGAACCCGGTGCAGCCCGACGCGATCGCGATGCGTGAGCGTCTGACCAACGAGCGGACCGTGAGCCCGAGCCGGAGCATGCTCCAGCACATCCTGCACAAGGAATCGCGTTCGAGCACTCGGGCGGGGATCGACGGGGCTGATTTTCAGCCGCTGACCAACGGCCGGAAGATCACCGCGACGGCCTCGGTTGAGGACGCGAGCGATGTCTCGACCTCGGTGAACGCCGACGCGGCCACGGTCGAGGAAACGATGCCGGCAACTTCCGACATTCACAACGAGATCGACACGGAGGATTCATCGATCGGTTCGACAACCACGAGCGAGGGTTCGGCCGGGCTCGACACCCTGCAGAATGATGGTGGCGGCTCGGTGATTCCTGAGGCGACCCCGGCTATTCCTGAAGTCTCCCCTGTGAACGTTCCCGAGACCACGCCGGTCGCGGCCCCGGAAACTCTGCCTGCCAACCCCGAGGTTGCTCCAGCCACGAACCCTGATGCTGTGAACCCCGAAGTGATTCCGGCCACGAGCCCCGACAGCGGGACAGGCGTGCCCTCGACGCAGCCCGAAGTTCAGCCGGGGACCACTCCCAGCACCGAGCCCAAGACCGACGGCAAGCCGGTGACTCGTGCGAACATCAAGACTCTCCCTGCCCAGATGAACAGCAACGCGATATTCGTGATGAGCGGCGGGGTCTTTAGCGACGCGGCGAATGTTGCGGACGCCTCGAACATTCTCTGGGGCAAGGCGACGACTGTCGCCGCAGGCCGCGCGAACTCCGAAACGCTTCAATCGCAGGCCGCGATGAGATTCTGGTTCCGGCACGGCGGGTGGAAGACGATCGAATCTACCAGCGTCTCGTACACCGGCTTGGTCCACGGCCTGGCGAAGATGTGATGAGTTGACCCGACGACGGAGCGGCACGATGCGGGAGCATGAAAGCTCTTGAGTGTGTGCTGAGCGAATCTGTGCTGAGCGAAGACCGTTGATTCACCGGGGGGAGGGCGAGCCTCTCCCCGGTTTCTCATTGGCTGCCGGAGCGGAAGGTTGGATCGGGCGTGCGGTTGAGATGTTGCGGCGGCGGCACCAGACTGTTTTCCTTCGAGGTCGGAATCTTCAGAAGCATCGTCAAATTCGGCAAACTCCGCTTGGGTCGGGTGATGGGCGCGTCGATAGAACGTCGCCGAGAACCACAGACCAGTAAGGAGCCTCACTGATGACCAACACGAACCGCACGAATGACTTCCGGACAAACATTGCTCGTAACTTTGGCCGTTCGCGGCCTCGTCTCTTGCTGGCCTTTGCGCTGTCGGCCGGGCTGGCGATGGCGACCGGGCTGGGTGGGTGCGCGGGCGCCTTCACGGGCGAGGGCGCGTCCAAGGCCAAAGAGAAGATGGACGTGATGAAGTCCGCTACGGAATGGCAGACGGCCCACCAGGCGTTCCTTTCGGGCGATCTGAAGAAGGCGCTTAAGTCGGTGGACCGGTCGATCGCGCTGAGCCCCAACGTTCCCAAGAGCCACGTGCTACGCGGGCGGATCTCGATGGAGCAGAGCAACATGGAGCAGGCGTTCAAGTCGTTCGCGCGAGCGAGCGAGTTGGACGCGAGCAACGCCGAAGCGCCGTACTACATGGGTATCGCGTATGAGCGAATCGCGCAGCCTCAGAAGGCGATGGAGTTTTACAGCAAGGCCGCGGACATCGACCCCGAGAGCGCGCAGTACGCGATCGCGACGGCCGAGGCCATGACTGACATCGGGCAGGTGGACGAGGCGGAGACATACCTGACGACGCGGCAGGCGGCGTTCGAGCACAACGCGGGGATCCGACAGACGCTCGGGCACATCGCCACCATGCGCGGCAACCACACCAAGGCGGCGCTGCTTCTGAACGACGCTCGGCTGCTGGCCCCGGACGACCTTGGGATTACCGAGGACCTTGTGCGCGCACAGGTCGCCACCAGCAAGTTCAACGACGCCGAGTTCAACCTGACCAAGATGCTGCAGAACCCGACGCTGGCGGACCGCCGCGACCTGCAGCACCTTCGTGTGCGCTGCCTCGTCGAGGTCGATCGTCTTCTTGAGGCTCGCGAGTTGGCGATCAAGCTGACCAACGGTGACATCGGGCAATCGGACGTCGAGTCGTGGGTCCAGCTTGGGAACATCTCGTACCTTCTCAAGGACAGCAACCGCACGAAGCAGGCCTCGGCGCGGGTGGTGGCGCTCGCGCCAGATCGTGCCGACGGCTACGTGATGCAGGGGCTGCACTATCGCCGCGAAGGGAACCTGGAGCATGCTCGGATCTCGTTCCAGCGCGCGGCGCAGATCCAGCCAGCTTCTGAAACGCTGGTGATGCTGGGGCTGGTGCAGCGTGATCTGAATCAGCCGGGCGCGGCGCGGCAGAGCTTCGCCGAGGCGGTGAAACAGAACCCCAGTGACGCGACGGCGACGCAGTTGTTGGCGGAAGTTGAGACCGGGCAGTAATCTCATTGCGCGGCACTGCGAACGGTGGGCGGCCTCATTCCTGTGATCGAACACTGAACTTCTTCAACGGCTCGGCCTGATGGCCGGGCCGTCTTTGATTGTGGGCAGCGCAGGGAGTGCGCTGCGTGCGCAAGAATCGAACGAAGTGCGCTCGGCGCGGCGCAGGCCTAGCGCGGGGGATTCACGGGATCAGGTCCGCGAAACACGTCCGATGATTTTGGCTGTGGAAGATCAAAGTCGCGGCTCTTATCGGTCGATTTTTACAGCGTGCGCTTAACGCGCCGAACGGGAGCCTGAACATGAGCACGGCCGCAACGAACATCAACGACGGGCAGAACGATTGGAGCGACGACCAACTGCCTTCTCATTTCCGAGCGCCGTCGCACGGCGACGCCGGGTGCGAGTCTAGTTACGAGCTGGCCGGCGCGGCCGGAGGAGAACTCGGGCGTGAGCCGGGCCTTGAAGAGTTCGGTGACTCCTTTGGCGAAGCTGGTTATCTTGTGATACCCGAATCGGGCCTCTTCGAAACGGAGACGGAGATGGTTCTTGACGCTGCGGCCCTGCGCGACTGCACGGACAGCCTGACGCCGCTGATCGAGCGGGCAGCGATCACCTGCGAATCGCTGCGTGAGAGTTGCCGCATCGCAGAGCCCAGCGAGAAGGCGCTGCGCGAGACGCTGGGCGAGGTGGCGACGCTGCTGGACCGCGCGGAGGTGCTGCTGCCGACGCTCGCGCGTGGTGTGGAGTCGGTTCAGGTTGTGAGCGATCCGTCGCCGAGCGTCGAAGTACGCGAGCTCGTGTACGACGCGATCGCGTCGATGCGGCAGGAGCTTGATGATCGCTCGCGGGCGGAGCGGCAGAGGATTGATCGACTGGAGTCGGAACTGAACGATCGTGTCGCGGCGCTCGGGGAGCGGGTCGAGATCGCGAGTTCGTTGACCTTGTTCGCGGGTCGCGTGGAGCAAGAGGGCGACGTGGAGATCGGCGCGAAGATCGGCGCGGATGGCGACGTGGATGGCGACAGCGACATCAACAGCTTTGAACAGAGAGAACGACCCGAAGCCCAGCGGACGCTGATCGAAGCGATCGTCGGTGCGCCGGTCGTTGATCGCGACGCCGTGGACGCGGTGATCGAGCAGGCGATCGGAGAGGGCGTCACGCGGACTCTCGCCCTGTGGGAGCGCGAAACGGTGCAGTTGATGGACCTGTTCCGGGCTCGTGTCGAGCGCGCGATCTCCTCGGTCGAGACGGCGGCGGCGGACCGCGCGCGCCAGCTCGACGATCTTTGCGGGAAGGCCGACAAGGTCTTTGCGCTGGCGGGCGGTGATCCGGCGTCGTTGACAAATGTGGTTGGCGAGCTGGTCGAATCGATGAGGCCCTGGCGCGGACTTTTGGTCGAGGGCAAGTGCGGGCCCGATCTTGCGCCGCTTGTGCAGACGATCGTGGAGCGTGTTCGAGCGGATGTTCGTGGCGAGCTTGTCGGGCGCCTTGATGAACTCGACGCGACGGTGAGCAAGGTCGCGGCGCGAGCGGTGACGACCTTGATCGCGACGGAGAGTATTGATCAGGGCAATGCGCTTCAGGGGTCGAGCGCGATCGGCGTGATCGACGCTAGGCCGGTGGCCGTGGTTACGAGCGTGAGACACCTGCGGGTCGGTCCGGCGGGGATCAGCTCGACATCATCAAAGCCCGCCGCGCGTTCGACGAAGCCCGCAAATCTGGTTCGCGTGGAAGAGAAGGACGGCGCGCGAGCCACACCCAGAGAGGGAACGGCGGCCAAGACTCCGCCGCGTACCACCAAGGCTACGAAGCGGCGCGCCGCGTAGCTCGACGCGGCGCTGATCGAGACCTGCACAGCCAGGCCGAGCGCGGACGCGAGTGTTCTGGTACGATCGAGCGATGTCGTCCGTGTTCGAGAATCTCGCCACCGCGCTCGCGCTGGGCCTGCTGGTCGGCCTGCAGCGCGAGCGGTCGGACTCGGCGGTCGCGGGGATCCGCACGTTCCCGCTGATCACCGTGCTCGGGACGGTGTGCGGGCTTCTTTTTCCTATGCTCGGGCCGTCGGTCGTTGTCGCGGGGTTCGGCGGTGTGATCGCGCTGATCGTGATCGCCAACGTGCTCAGAGCGAAGTCCGCGTCGAGCGGTTCGGGCGCGACGACCGAGGCGGCCGCGCTGCTCATGTTCGCGGTCGGCGCGTACGTGCCGCTCGGTTCGGCGACCGTCGCGACCGCGATCGGTGTCGGCGTGGCGGGGTTGCTCAACGCCAAGGACTACCTTCACGCCTTCGCGGGCAAGCTCGGCGATCGCGATGTTCACGCCATCATGCGCTTCGCGCTCATGAGCTTCATCATCCTGCCGCTGGTGCCGAATCGGACTTTCGGACCCTTCGATGTTCTGAACCCGTACCAAGTGTGGCTGATGGTGGTGCTGGTGGTGGGGATGAGCCTGGGCGGGTTTCTGCTCTACAAGTTTGTTCAAGGCCGAGCGGGGTTGTTGTTCTCTGGACTGTTTGGCGGCATGATCTCGAGCACGGCCACGACGGTGAGCTATGCGCGGCGCTCGGCGGCTTCGCCTGATCTGGCTGCGCCAGCGGCGTTCGTGATCTTGGTGGCGAGTTCGGTGATGTACGCGCGGCTCTTGACCGAAATTGCCGTCGTTGCTCCGAAACACGTTGTGGAGATCGGTACGCCGATCGTGCTGATCGGTGTTGTTGCCATCGTCGTCGCTCTTCTGGCGTGGCGGCGCACGAGCGTGGCTCAGAGTGGGCTTCCGGAGCAGACGAACCCGACCGAAATCAAGGGCGCGCTGGTGTTCGGCGTGATCTACGCGCTGGTGCTGCTGGCGTCGGCCGCGGCGCGCGAGCGCCTGGGCACGTCGGGGCTCTTCGGCGTCGCGGCGATCTCAGGGCTGACGGACATGGACGCGATCACGATCTCGTGCGCGCGGATGGCCGACGCGGGTCGCATCACGCCGACGCAGGCTTGGCAGGCCGTGGTGATCGCGGTGATCTCGAACACGATCTTCAAGCTCGGGGTGATCGTGGTACTTGGCTCCCCGGCGCTGGCCAAGAAGATTGCGCCGTTCGTGGGGATCAAGGTCGCGGCGGCGGTGATGGTGTTGTGGTTGTGGGATTGAAGGCGACGCGCGAATTAGCACGTCGCCGCGCTGAGCCTGATTACTTCGCCGGATACTCGAACACGCCGCGGCCCGTCTTGTCGCCGTACCGTCCCGCCGCGACCAACTGACGCAACAGCGGGCAGGGCCGGTATTTCGAGTCGCCGAGTTCGCGGTGCATGACGGTCATGATGTTGAGGCAGGTGTCCAGCCCGATGAAGTCGGCGAGGCGGAGCGGGCCCATCGGGAAGTTGCAGCCGAGCTTCATGATCTCGTCGAGGTTGGCGGGCTCGGCCACGCCTTCCATCCACGCGAAGAAAGCCTCGTTGATCATGGGCATCAGCACGCGGTTGCTGACAAAGCCGGGGCGGTCGTTGGCAGGGACGGCGGTCTTGCCCATCGCTTTGGCGAGTTCGATCACGCGGTCGGTGGTTTCCTGGCTGGTTTGCAGGCCTCGGATGACCTCGACGAGTTTCATTACGGGGACGGGGTTGAAGAAGTGCATGCCGATGACTCGGTTGGCGGCGTTGGGGGCGTGCGCGGCGATGTCGGTGATGCTGATCGAGCTGGTGTTGCTGGCGAGGATCTCGTTGTGGGTGAACATCGCCGCGAGTTTGTGGAAGAGCTCGCGCTTGATGCGCACGTCCTCGATGATCGCTTCGATCACGACGTCCGCGCCCTTGAGCATGTCGAGAGTTTCGACATAGTGCAGGCGCGAGAGGGTGGCGTCGGCCTCGGGCTGGGTGACTCTCTGTTTTTCAACTTCGCGAGCGATGCGCTTTTTGTGCGCGTCTTGGCAGCGGCCCAACGCGCCGGGTGCGGAGTCGCAGAGGAGAACTTTGAACCCGGCTGCGGCCGCGACCTGCGCGATCCCGCCGCCCATCTGCCCTGCGCCCACCACGCCGATCGTCTGAACTTTGTGCATGAAAAGCCCCTGTGCTTGAGTGTTACACAGGATAGCTACTTTCGGGGCGTCAAGAAAAAGAGGGCCGCGAGCGAACGCCCACGGCCCCCCACACTTCTCGAACCGACCTTGCGGCGCGGCGCGGCGCTCACGCCTCCCGCGTCTGGTTTTCATGGTCTTTTCGTCTTACTTCACCACAGCGTTCGACACCACCGGCGCGGGCTCGGCAGACGCGAGAATCTGAGAAGTGAGCTCGGATGAGTTCAAGGCGGTCGAAACGCTCGCGACCGCGGGCGTGGCCGAGGGCGTTGGCTTGCTCGTGATGACGCGGATCGGCGGTGTGTAAGCCTTGGCCTTGGCAGCGGCGAGGGACGTGCGCGACTTGAGATTCGCGGGCGCGGCCTCGGGCCAGGAGACGCGCAGCTCGCTGTCCGAACCGGCGAGCGTCACGATCGCGTCGGCGCCAGCGTTCACCTGCATGCGTGAGCGGAAACGCGGCTGATCAAGGGGTAAGTGCATAGTGGCCCGCGGAAGAGATTCGCCAGTCTGGGCTTTGTTTGCTGATTCGGCCGAGGCGACGCGATCGCCGCTGCTGAAGTAATAGTGAACGAAGAGATCGTTCACGAAGGTGCGCACGCCGCCGGTGTAGCCGCGCTCGCTGAGCCATCTGTTGCGAGACATGGCGAGCGACGCGTTGCCTTGGCCCTGAACGTTTTCCCACGGGCTGAGGGTGACATCGACCTGCCCGATTCGAGCGTGGACGGTCGCGCTGCTGTACTCGTCCGCGCCGTACGCGGCCGGGCCCGGGTCGCCCCAGCCCAGCGGGTATTGCTCGTTTATTCCGCCGATGATGGGGCGTGAGATCCAGAGCCGGCCGTTGAACCCGGGGCGGCGCACGGAGTCGGCGCGAGCCGCGGGGTAGAGCGGGCGCGAGGAGAGCTGGCCTTGCTCGTTGAGGTAGTTGTACTCGCGCGAGACCTGGGCGGAGGCCGAGCCAGCGAAGGACGCGAGGGCGGCCGCGACGGTGGATGAGATGGCGATGACGGAACGAGACGTATTCGTGGACGGGTGCATAGTGGGCTGCTCTTTCTGTTGTGAGTTGCTCTTGAGAATGGCTTGGCGGAAGACTGGACCGACGCGAAGGAAGACTCACCCCGGCGACCGAACCGAGCGTGCGTAAGCTCGGGGCACTGACAGCGTCGGCGGAGCAGAACGTGAGACGCGCGTCTCGGCCGGCACTTGAAGCAAAGCCGGTCACTGCGGGCGTCCTGCCCAACTTGGTCCGTCATAGACCCTACGAACAGCATGACACGAAATGACCTGCAAATCCAGTGTATTGTGGGTATTTTGAGGTCCGAAAAGCTGCGGGTGCGTTTGCGTTGTCCGGGCTGTGCTTCTATAGGTCGTGTTCGTTCCTCGATGAAAAAAGCCGGACCGCATTCGCGCCGTCCGGCCTCTGTTGAATTTCGAGTTGGTGCTTCGACATCGGGCTCGGACCTTCGCAGAGCCTTAGGTTCGGCGTCCGTGTGCGGGAGAAACTATCAATGCTCGCGGACAGGATCAACCTTAGCGGTTGTACCCGATCGCGTCGAAGAGCGTGATGTCGCTGGTCCTAAAGAAGTTCGGGTAGAACGTTTCGCCGTAGGCGAACGCGGGGTCCATGATGCCGATGGCGGGGACCTGCTCGCGGAAGTGGCTGGCCTGGTAGGGCGAGCCGTCAGAAAGGCGGTACTCGGTGGCGCCGATGGTGTCGAGGTTCTGATCGTCGTTGGGGCTGTTGAAGACGCACCAGCGTGGGCGTGCGGTGAACTCGGCGGTGGTGTCGGGGTTGAAGTCGCTGGCGCCGTCGGTGCGGCGGAAGCGGAAGATATCGATGACCTCGACGTCGTTGACGCGGAAGTCGACGCCGCTGGTGCAGCCCAGCGCGTGCCCGGTCTCGTGAATGATGACGTCTTGCAGCGAGATCGTGCCAGCCGAGACGCCGTTGGAGGGGTCGAAATCGAAGGGGAAGGCGGTGGAATACTGCATCGTCGCGTCGTTGCCAGCGACGCTGCCGCCGTTGGCCTTGAAGTTGGCGAACGTCCAGAAGACGCGGTTCTCGGCGGTGGTGGTGTTGGTGGAATAGCGTACCGGGAGCGAGGCCGTGGGCAGGAAAGATTGGATAGTGTCGTTGCTGTCCGCGCCAGCGACGAGGGTGGATCGCGAATCAACCCACGAGAGCGTGCCGTAACTGCTGCCGGTGCCGCCGATGACGCCCGGCGAAAGTGCCGCGAAGCTGACGGGGATCGTCACGGTCATGGTGTCGCCGGTGAACTGCGATTCGAGATAGGCCTCGGCGGCGGCGAAGGCGGGGATCGCGGCCGCGGGAACACCGGCGCCCAGTACGAACACGACATTCAGGCCAGCGCGTTTGTGCACGAGGTTATCGATGATGGTGTTGAGGGCTGGATCGGCGAGGTCGGCGGCGTGCGTCGCGGCCATGGTGACGAGGTCGGCCTGCGTCATCGCGGCGCGGTTGGAGCAGACGGGCTTCCAGACTTCCTGTGTTTGCGTGGTTGCGAGCTGGCCGCCGGGCAGCGCGATGATCTGCCTCCCTCGATCGATCGTGTGACGGACCGAAGGCGGGATGACCGGGGCGTCGTGCTGCGCGGTGACCGCGGTGACGAGCTGTGCCGAAGCGCTCCCGGCGCAGAGCGCGAGGGCGGCGGCCGAAGTCCAAACAGCACGAGCGTAGAGAATGTGACCCATCGGGAAGACTCCTTCTGGTAACCGGATTACGCATCAATCCGGCTGCTGGGCGCGTCGAGCGACGCTGCATGATCCCAAGGCCGGCCCGGTCCACGAGCCGATGAGACTACCGGAGACTCGTGTTCGTTGTCAATTCTCATTTTCGCGCGAGCGGTGGTTATGCCGGGCGCCCTAAGGCGAGTGCGATCTCGCGAGCCAGTTCGCGCACCTGCTGTTCGTTCATTTTTCCCGCGAGAGTTTCGCCGCTCCAACCCCAGATCGCGTTGCGCGGGTCGGGGTCGTCGGCGTGCCGCGGGATGACGTGCCAGTGGATGTGGGCCGCTTGATTTCCGAGGCACTCGTAGTTGATCCGGGGCGGACCGCCGCCCGCGCCGGTTGTTGAGAAGACGGATCGGATCGCGCCAGCCACGCGGGCGACATCGGCGAAGATCCGCCGCTGGCGATCGATCGAGAGTTCGGCTAAGTGCTCGGCGTGTTCTTTGAGCACCAGCACGCTCCAACCTCGGCAGCCCTGCCGTTCGCTTGCTATTGCGAAGGTCTCGTCGAGTTCGGCGATCAACCGGCTGTGCTTGCCCGCTCGCGCGAGCTCGACCTGAGCGCACAGCGGACAACTCACAGCGGGCTCCGCGTCGGGTTGGGCACGATGTTGTCGCGCCCCAGCACGAGGAAATCTGCGATCTCGATCGCTTCTTTGAAGCTCTCGCGAGCCTTCTCGATATCGTTCGCGCCGTGCAACACTTTCCCTTGTTCGAGGTGTTCGACGGTCGCCACCGCGTCGCCGCAGATGACGGTGGTGTAGCGCGCGGTCGAGATTAGCAGCCCGCACATCCCCGGCGTCACGCCCGGCAGCGGGAACAGGTCCACGTGCTCGACCAGCGAGTCTGGCGCGGACTTGCACTTTTGCAGGATACTCACGTCCTCAAGCAACGCCCGCTTAAGTTTCAACTCATCGCCGTCGTCCTCTTCCACGCGGGCCAGGTCCTTAAGCCGCTGGGCGAGTGCGGCCCCGACCTGCTCGCGCTCGTCGGAATGGATCCACCACTCGGCGTTCTCGAAGGCCGTCACGCCGCGACGAACGTCGGGGCGGAAGCTGGTGAGAAAGACGTCCGTGATGTCGTTGGGCTTGAGATTGGCTCGCTCGCTGAGCCGCGCGACCAGTGTGGCCTCGGGGAGTCCGGGGTCAACGAGGATCACGCGGTCGCGTGTGCGAACGAGCGAGGTCGTGGCGTGCCCCGCGCGAACGGGCGTTCGCTCGTTCCAGAGCGGGTGGGCCGCGAGTGCCCCCAAGCTGATGATGCGAAGTTCCATTGGTCCATGCTAGTGTGGTGACGGACAGAGAAGCGGCATGAAGCGAGCCTCGGGTGGTGGCCGGGCTTGGCGTTACTCCCCCGGCATGGGCGCTTCCCGCAACCGCTCCAGCACCGGATGGCGCTGGGCTTTCTTCTCACGTAACTTTTCGATCACCACTTCGGGCACCATCGTCGAGAGCTTGGACATGTCGTTGCCCAAGGCCGCGAGCTGTTTGATGAGGCTCGACGAGGTGTACGCGAAGCTCTGGCCCGCGACGACGAAGGCGGTCTCCAACCCCGCGACCTCACGGTTCGTCACGGCCTGCTGCACCTCATACTGCAAGTCCGACAGGTTCCGGATGCCGCGGAGCAGCACCGTCGCGTTTACCGAGCGCGCGAAGTCCACCGTCAACCCTGAGAAGGCCTGCACGCGTACCGGGGCACCGTCCTTCTCGCGTTCGCACAGCTCGTTGACGAGGCGCGTCGTAAGTTCCACGCGTTCCTCGGCCGTGAACAACGGGTCCTTGCCGGGGTTGCGACCCACCGCGACGACAAGCTCGTCAAAGATCCGTCGTCCCCGGGCGATCACGTCGAGGTGCCCGAACGTGATGGGGTCGAACGAGCCGGGGAACAAGGCCATGTGCTTGCGAGCGGGCATGAGAGAACTATACAGGATTCTCTGCAACGAAAGCGGGGCGGTTTTCGGACCGCCTCGTTGGAGAACCAAGTAATACAATTGTTCGATCAGATCTCGATTAGATTTTGGCGGCCGCGGGGAAGTCGATGGCGGTCTGGTTGACGTGGTTGAAATAGTTGGTGTAGACCGCGAGGGCGTAGTTGGCGACGACCTCGGCGACGGCCGCCTCGTTGTAGCCCGCATCCGTGAACGATGCGAGGTCCGCGTCGCTCACGAACCCGCGCTTCTCGTGGAGCTTGAGCGCGAACTTGGCGAGCGCGTCGAGCTTGGCGTCGGCCAGCGTGCCGCGACGAGCCTCGATCGTTTGCGCTTCGGTCAGACCCGCGCCCTTACCGATGGCCGTATGGGCGGCCTGGCAATAGTCGCAGTTGTTGGCCTGCCCGATGGCGAGCTGGATGACTTCGCGCTCCTTGCCGTCGAGCACGCCCTTGCCGAGCGCCCCTGACAAGCCGAGGTAGCCGTCGAGCGCGGCTGTCGAGTGGGCCATGGTTTTGAAGATGTTGAACGTCTTGCCCTTGAGCGGGCCCTCGAACACTTCTTTGACGTGGCCGGTGGCGTTCGCGGGTTCGATTGTCGTCATTCTGGGCATCTGTGGTCTCCTTGTGGCGTGTGCTTCGGTCCCTGCTTTGTGCCGGGATTGCGGCGTGATGATCGGGGGGTCGGCCTCAGTTCATGCTGGCCGCCCGAGCGCTGGTTATTGTAGGTGCTGGCCTCCCCCACGCTCTCCTCGTGTTCTGTTCGCAACGACCACCACCCGACCGCGCACTCCGATCTAGCCATGCGTGTCATGCTTTTCACCGACACTCTCGGCGACGTCAACGGCGTGAGCCGCTTTGTGGACAACATGTCGCGGGCCGCTCTGGTTTCTGAGAAACCTTTTCGTGATCAGCCGCTTGTGGTTGTCACGTCGACGCGGTTTGAGGTTCCTCGTCGCGCCAACATCCTCAACGTGCGGCCCGCGCTCTCGATGCCGATGCCGGGCTATCCGCAGTTGCAGCTCGCGTTGCCGCCCGTCCTCGCGCTCCGGCGTGCGTTCCGCGAGTTCAAGCCCGACGTGGTTCATGTTTCAACACCCGGCCTCGTCGGGCTGGTCGGGCTCGCGCTGGCACGGAGCGCCGAGATCCCTGTGGTCGGCGTGTACCACACTGATTTCCCGGCGTACGTCGATCATCTCTTTGAGAACGACTCGCTCACGAGCTTGACGTCGTTCTTGATGTCCGTGGTATACCGCCGCTATGCGCGCGTGGTCACGCGAAGCGACGACTATGCAAAGCGCCTGGTCACGCTTGGGCTCGATCTCGCGCGCCTATCCACGCTCAGGCCCGGGCTTGATCTGGAAATGTTTCATCCGCGCTTCCGCGCCCCGTCTGTGTGGTCAGCGCTGGGCATCGATCCGTTCACGCCAAAGGTGCTTTATGTCGGGCGTGTAAGTGTGGAAAAGAATCTCTCGTTCCTTGTTCAAGTCTGGAAATCGCTTGGCGTCAACGCGTCGCTCGTCGTCGTCGGCGACGGCCCGTACCGTGCCACGATGGAACGCGAACTCGCCGGGACCAACACTATTTTCCTTGGTTTCCGTCACGGCGCTGAGCTCTCGACGCTCTACGCCAGCAGCGATATCTTTGTGTTTCCATCGACCACAGACACGCTCGGCCAAGTCGTGCTCGAAGCTCAGGCCTCGGGGCTGCCGGTGCTGGTGAGTGACCGCGGCGGGCCCTGCGGTGTGGTGCGCGATGGCGCGACGGGGTTGGTGATCCCGGCCGTGGACCTCGCGGCGTGGGCGGTCAGCCTGCGCGAGCTTTTGAATGACCCCGGTCGGCGGCACGCGATGGGGCATGCCGCGGCGCAGTGGGCAGCGTCGATGCCGATCCGGGCCTGCTGGGAGAATTTTTTAGAGATTCATTATCATGCGCTGCGTGCTCGCGACGACTAACACGAGACGGTCCGCGTTCTGTGCGCGATCGGTATTTTCGCCCATTGTTAAGATCTGAAACCTGTTCGCACTGCGGGCTCCTTCGCTGGCAGATGATCCCCTGCTCACGAAGTATTGAGCCGCAAATCGAGCGTTTTTTGATCAGATTTAAGAATCTCGCCGTCAGTTCGAACATCCAACGGTGACCAAGGCCACGCACAACGCGGCGCGCTGAGCAACCGGAGAATTCATCAGATGGCACGCTCAAAAATTGTTCGAAACCAATCTCGCTTCATGGTTAAGTCGTTGTCTCTGCTGAGGCTTCTTGCCTCAGCGGGACTGGCTGTCACGGCCGAGGCTCAGATCACCGTTGAGGGTGTGCGGTTCGTCGATCGTGCGCTCAGCGGCGAGATCGTGATCGGCAACCATCGCGGCGTGGTCTCGGTGATCGACTATGACAACGACGAGTTCATGGACCTCGTTGTGGGCGCAGACAGGTCATAAGACCCTGTCCGCCTTTTCCACAACGTCGCGGACCTCACCCGCCCAGGCTAACGCAACTTCGTGGATGTCACGGCGGGCTCGGGTCTGGTTGACGCCGACTCGGTCACGCGGACGAGTGGCGGGTGCATTGTCATGGCCGACTACAACAACGACGGCTGGCTCGACAACTACCAAGCTGGCAGCTGGCCCAAATCGGCCAACGCGGACCGCCTGATCCGCAACCTTGGCAATAACCAATGGAGCGACGTGTCGCCCGCGCTCAACGAGGGGGGTGTACTCCAGTCAATACAGCGTGCAGGTCGATATTGACAACGACGAGCGGCAGGACATCATCACCGTGAACCCAGGCACGCCCGGGCAGTTCATCAGTGTTTATGAGAACAACTCTCCGCGGACCAACCACTGGCTCAAGGTCGCGCTCAAGTGCGACGGCAAGCGCACCAACAGCGACGGCATCGGCGCGGTGGTGCGAGTCCGAAACGGCGGGAGCGGAGGCCGGACGCAGACCACCGAAGTGATCAATGGCTCCAGCACCACCGCGACCGAGGAGCTTCGATCAAACTTCGGGCTGGGGCTCGCCACCTCGGCCGACTGGATCGAGGTTCGTTGGCCGCGTGCCGGCACTCTGGGTGAGCGCACGGTTCGCTACCCCGGCTCTTTCGCCGCGGACCAGATCGTGACGCTGCGGTCTCTCTGCTCCTCGGACTTCAACCAAGACGGCTTCGTCACGGGCGACGACTTTGATTCGTATGTCACCGCCTTTGTGGCCGGGGCCGCGTCGGCTGACTTCAACAGCGACGGCTTCGTAACGGGTGACGACTTCGACGCCTATGTCGTTTCTTTCGAGACCGGTTGCTGATCTGATCTCAGCAAATTCTCTGATCTTCGAGAGGCACGGGTTTCACGCTCGTGCTTCTTTTATTCCTTCGAACCATCCTGCGGCAATCATTCTGTTGGTTCCGTCTAGCAAGCTACAGAAAAACGGCCCGCGATTTGATCGCGGGCCGTTCGAGTTTTCGTTTGGGTTCTTCGGCTGGGGGCGCCGATCCTGCTTACACGACCTGCAGCAGTTCCATCGCGGCCTTGACGATGTCCTTGGCCGAGAGCTGTGTCATGGTCAGGAGTTCATCGGGGGTTTTGGCGCTCTTGGGGATCCGCTTGACGAACATCTGCTTAAGAGTAAACCCGTCGCCCGATTCGGTCATGGCGTCGGAGATGGCCGAGCCGATGCCGCCGCCGTAGTTGTCCTCGACGCTGATGACGTACCCGTTGTTGGCGCTGATGATGTCCATAAGCGCTTCTTTGTCGAAGGGGAGTGAGTAGAGGTCCACGAGCGTGGCCGAGATCCCGGCCTTGTCGAGCAGCTCGAGCGCCTTGTTGGCCTCGTGGACCATGTACCCGGCCGCGCAGATTACGACGTCGCGGCCTTCCTGCAGAACCTCGAACCCGCCGAGGTTGAAGACGGTGTCGTCGGAATACAGCAGTTCGGTATCGGGGCGGAGCGTCCGCATATAGCACGCGCCCTCGTACTCGGCCATGACGCCGGTGAGCGCGTAGGCCGAGTAGGCGTCCGAGGGCTGCAGGATGTAGCAGCCCGGGTTGCCGCGGTGGTCCTTGACAGTCGTGAACGCGCGGAACCAGGCGACGTCGGGCAGGGACATCTGGCTGGGCCCGTCGGAGGCGAGCGTGATGCCTGCGTGACTGCCGACGATCTTGAGGTTCGCGCCGCTGTTGATCGCCATCTCGATCTGGTCATAGCCGCGAGTCACGAACTTGGCGAAGGTCGAGATGAACGGGATCTTTCCGGCCGCGGACAGCCCGACCGCGACAGAGAACATGTTCTGCTCGGCGATCTTGCACTCAAAGAACCGGTCCGCCAAGGCCGAGTCCTTTTTGAACATGTCCGCGTAGGTCGAGTTGGAGACGTCGGCATCGAGGACCACGACGCGGTCGTTGACGTGGCCCAGAGCTCGCAGCGCGATGCCATAAACCCGCCGCGTCGCCAGCGAGCCCGACTGCAGCAGTGAGGTCATGTCAAACTTCTTCATCGTGGCGGTGAGCGTCGGGAAATCGCCCTGCTTGGCCTCGGGGACGGTCGCCTCGGCTGGGGGCTGGATCATGAACTGGTCGCTGGTCGCCAGCGTGGTGGTCAGCTCGATGCGGCGCTCGTCGAGTTCGGCGTAGGCCTTCTTGAGCGAGTCACCCGACGGCGGCTTGCCGTGCCAGCCGTTGCCCTGCAGCGAGGGGGCGCCCCAGCCCTTGACGGTCTTGGCGACCACCGCCATCGGCTTGCCCGACTTGGTGCCGGCCGCGAATGAGTCCAAGGCCGACTTAATCTGCCCGGGGTTGTGACCGTCGATAGTCTTGACCTCGTACCCAAAGGCGGTCAGCTTGGCGGCGATGGTTTCTGAGGATTGCTGCCCGCTCACCCGGTCGGTCTGTCCGTATTCGTTACAGTTGAAGATCGGCAGCACGTTGGTCAGCTTGTGGTCAACGATGTAGTCCAAAGCCTCGGCGATCTGGCCTTCGCGGCTCTCGCCGTCGCCGATGATGCAGTAGATCCGCTTGTCAAACCCGTCTAGGCGTGCGCCCTCGGCCAACCCTGCGGCGACCGAGAGGCCCTGTCCCAGCGAGCCTGTCGCGGCGTCGAAGAAGGGGAAGCCTTCCATGGGGTTGGGGTGCCCGTCGAGCACGCTGTCGGCCGCACGAAGGGTTTTCAGATCCTCAACCTTGAGCTTGCGGCGGTTGTCGGGGTCCTTGCCGACCATCACTCCCAGCTTGGCGCACGCGGCATAGATGATCGGAACCGCGTGCCCCTCGCTCAGCACCAGACGGTCGCTGGTCGGGTAGTTCGGATAGTCCGGGCTCCAGCGCATCGCGTGAAACATGAGGACCGTGACGATGTGCCCGAGGCTGAACGCGGTCGTCGGGTGCCCGGTCCCGGCCGCAACGGTCATGTCGAGCGAAAGCCGATCGAGTTCGATGGCCTGAGCGTGTACTGCGGCTTCAAATGACATTCAAAGGATCCTTCCGTCGTTGGCGGGCCCCGCGAGTGGACCCGAGTGCAAATTGAGAACCTGAAAGATCGGTCAGACGGGCTCCGCAGCCCGAAAGCACGAGTGAGATTCCGTCCCAAGGAAAACGAGACACCCACCCAAGGGAAACACCTAAAAAACACAGGAAACCGAGCGAGCATGGACCAGTCCCGTGTCGCCAGCCGTTGGCAACCGCTCTTCCGGCCGCAGCCCCGACCTCGACCCCATCCCCATCCCCGGCCTCGCCCGGACCAAACTCGCCGGGCTCGCGCGAGGACCACACAGTATGGTGACTCCGAAGCGTTTGGGCAAGCGCGACTCGCTCGCGAACGATCCGAGGTGGAGCGGCCGGAAGAACTCGAAACGGTGAGGAGCCACGCGAATGGGTGTGGTTTTTTCCGATAGGCGCGCTTAGATCTTGTGAGAATTTGGAGAATCTGCGAACCGAACCCGGAATTTGCCTGTATACTTCGCTATCTCTCTCCTCCAGCGGGGCGCTGTCTCACGATAGCGCCCTGCTTTGTTTTTGATCTCTCTTTGGACGGGTCTCTGGGCTGAACGGCCGCGGCCTGATCGGTCCAAACTTGCTCCACAGCGGTTTCGCCGAGGTCTACGTTTTCTCGGTTGCCTTTCTTTGGCGCACGAAGGACATCGCGTTGACCGACAACGACCACCATTCACCCACCATCCTTTTGACCGGCGCCGCGGGGTTCATCGGTTCGCATCTCGCACAGAGACTGCTGTGTGCTGGCACGAACGTGGTCGCGGTTGACAATCTCGATCCTTTTTATGACCAGCGGCTCAAGCGCGAGAATCTGGAACTGGTTGAGGCGACCGCGGTCAAACATAAGGCGCGGTTCGAGTTTGTCCGGGCCGACATCACCGACGCGGCCGCCATACGCGAGGCGTTCGAGCGCTTCAAGCCCACAGGCGTCATTCACCTCGCGGCCAAGGCGGGCGTTCGGCCCAGCCTCGCCGATCCGGTCGGGTACGCGCGAGCCAACGTCATGGGCACGGCGGTGATGCTGGAAGAGGCACGCCGAGCTCGCTGCTCGCGCCTTGTCATGGCGTCATCAAGCTCGGTCTACGGCAACGGCCTGGTCGTTCCGTTCCGCGAGGACGCCGACACCGACTCGCCCATCAGCCCGTACGCCTCGACCAAGCGAGCCTGCGAGCTGCTCGCCAGCACGCACCATCACCTGACGAAGATGCCGACCGCGTGCCTGCGTTTCTTTACCGTCTTTGGCCCGCGGCAACGCCCTGACCTGGCGATCCAATCCTTCATCACCAAGATCGCTGCTGGGCAGACCATCACGGTCTTTGGTGATGGGTCGATGAGCCGAGATTTCACGTACATCGACGACATCACCGCCGGGATCCTGGCCGCGTATGAACAAATCCTCGAGCACGGCTACCGGGTCTGGAACCTGGGCGGGAACCACCCCGTGCGGCTCGATCAGATGATCGACACGATCGCGCGAACGGTGGGCAAGCTGGCCATCGTCGAGCGTCAGCCCATGCAGCCCGGCGACGTGCTGCGAACGTGGGCGGACCTGACGCGCAGTCAGAAAGAGCTTGGCTTTGCGCCGAGCACCACCTTCGAGGACGGCGTGAGAGCGCAGTGGGAATGGAACCGATCTCGACAGGCGTGAGTCTCGCGGGCCTGATCAGCCCGCGAGCGCGCGTTCGATGTCGGCGATCTGGTCTTCCACGTCCTCGATACCGACGCTGAAGCGGACAAGCCCGTCAGCGATGCCCAAGGCCGCCCGGTTTTCGGCCGGGATGCTCGCGTGGGTCATGATGGCGGGGTGCTCGATGAGCGACTCGACGCCGCCGAGAGATTCAGCCAAGCTGAAAAGCTCGACCTTTTCAAGGAAACGCCGGGCCGAGTCGAGCCCGCCGCGGAGTACACAGGAGATCATGCCGCCGAAGGCTCGCATCTGCTTGGCGGCGATGGCGTGCTGAGGGTGGCTTTCGAGCCCGGGGTAGATGACCTTCTCGATGCGCGAGTTCTTTTCGAGCCAGCGGGCGATGGTCATGGCGTTCGCGCAGTGGCGGTCCATGCGCACGTGGAGGGTTTTGGTCGAGCGAAGAACGAGGAAGCAGTCCATCGGGCCGGGGACCGCGCCGACGGCGTTCTGCACAAAGCGGAGTTTGTGCTCCAGCTCGTCGTTGTTGCACAGGAGCATGCCGCCGACGACGTCAGAGTGCCCGCCAAGGTACTTGGTGGAGGAGTGGCACACCACGTCCGCGCCCAGCGCGATCGGGTTCTGCAGATACGGTGTGGCGAAGGTGTTGTCCACGACCAGCATCGCGCCCTTGGCCTTGGTCGTGCGCGCGGTCGCGGCGATGTCGATGACCTTCAACATCGGGTTGCTCGGCGTTTCGAGCCACACGAGCTTGGTCTTGGGCGTGAAGGCTTTTTCGAGCGTCCCCGGCACGGTCAGGTCGGCTCGCGTGCAGGTGATGCCCAGCTGCTTGTAAACCTTATCGATGAGGCGGAAGGACCCGCCGTATACGTCGTCAGAAAGCACGATGTGGTCCCCGGCCGAGAGCAGGTGGAGCACGCAGTCCATGCCCGCGAGCCCGGAGGAGAACGCGAGACCGTGGGCGGCCCCTTCGAGCGCGGCGATGTTGGCTTCGAGCGCGGTGCGGGTAGGGTTCTTGGAGCGCGCGTAGTCGTACCCGTCCTTGAACTTGCCGGGCGATTCCTGGACATAGGTCGAGGTCATGTACACCGGCGTCATGATCGCGCCGGTGGTGGGGTCGGGCGATTGCCCGGCGTGGATGGCGAGAGAACCGAAGCGAAGGCCGTCGTTCATGGGGGGCTCCGAGGGATCGGGTTGTGACTTCATTTCTGAGGAATGGGGCGGTTGAGTGGGTATCGGGGAGAAACGCTGGGCGGCATCGTGAACGGCGGATCGCCCGGATAGTCCGGGAGCTTGCCCAGCAACGCGCCGCCCGCACCCTTCAACCACACGCGGCCGCCGACGATCTTGACCGGCTTGACGAGCGCTGCTCGCGATTGAGCGACGAGGAGTCCGATGGTGAGCGGCACGCCGAGGCAGAGAAGCAGAACGTACGCCGCGTTCTTTGATTTCTCCGCGAAATCGACCTTGGCCCAGACCGCGGCCGCCGCGAGCGCAAGCAAAAAGAACGCAAGAAACCAGGCCGAAGAGATGTACTTTCGGCGCTCGGCAATATGCAAGTTGCAAAGACCGACCCGAACGCGAGAGTTCCGTTCGGCGCCCTTTGCCGCAAAGTGGTGCGCCCATGCACCGAGGAAGATTGTGAGATCGACGGAACCCGGGTGCCCAGAGAGATCGCGGGAGTACGCCTTGGTCGCCGGTTGATCGCACTTCAGGCAGCAGAACGTCACGTCCGCGCCGCAGTCGGCGACGAGAGCATCGTGATCGCGCCATGAACCGATCTGCACACTCAATACCAAGCTCCTTGAGCCGCCTCGGCGGTTGATCGCATTGATCATAGTGGTGATGCCCCGGCGACACGGAGAGCGAGCCGACGGCCTTCGCCGGGGATTCCGTCCTATCCGGGACGACTGTCTCGATGATGGCGCCGGTCCCCAGGCTTCTCCCCCAAACTCTCGCCCTCTTCCCGCCTCGCTTCACCCGCCCCCTTCCCGGCCATATCATCTCCACCGGCCCTCCGCCAAATCGCGCGGCCCGGCGTGTTTGGAGAGCTCGTGCCCACAGCAGTCATCAGCGACATCCACGGCAACGCCTCGGCCCTGCGCACCGTGCTGGCCGACATCGACAGCCGGAAGATCGACCGGATCATTTGTCTGGGCGACATCGTCGGTTACGGCCCCGAGCCGCTGGCGTGCGTGGACATGGTTCGCGAGCGCTGCGCCTGGTCGCTCATGGGCAACCACGACTTTGGCGTGCTCTACGAGCCCACGAACTTCAACCCCGGGGCCGAGTCGGCGGCGTTCTGGACCCGCGACCAGTTCGACCTCGAACCCGACGAGAAAGCCCGGGCTTCTCGCTACGACTTCCTGGGCAAGCTGCGCGTGCGCGTGGTTGAGACCTTGCCGGGGATGTCATTCCCGATTCTGGCGGTGCACGGCTCGCCGCGCCGGCCGATCAACGAGTACATCTTCCCCGACGACGCGACCAACGCTCCCGACAAGATGCAGGCCATCTTCGAGCGAATCGACCACGTCGCGGTGGTCGGTCACACGCACGTGCCCGGGGTCTTTACCGACGAGCCAGATTTTTATCCGCCCGCCGAGCTTGGCTCGAGCAATACCTACGTTTTCCAGACCGGTGAAAAGGCCGTGATCAACGTCGGCAGCGTCGGGCAGCCGCGCGACCACGACCCGCGAGCCAGCTATGTCGTCCTGCACCCGGACCGGGCCGAGTTCGTCCGGATCGCCTACGACATCGACCCCACCGCGAAGATGATCAAGGCCATCCCGCAACTGGCGGACTGGCTGGGTGATCGGCTCTACGAGGGCCGCTGAATTTAAGGGCGGTATTCGGGCGATCGCTCACGCCAGCGACGCCATGTCGATCACGAAGCGGTACTTCACGTCGCTGCGGAGCATGCGCTCGTAGGCCTCGTTGATCTTCTGGATCGGGATGATCTCGACATCGCTCACGATGTTCTTCTTAGCACAGAAGTCGAGCATCTCCTGCGTCTCGGCGATGCCGCCGATCGCCGACCCGGCCAGGCTGCGACGCTTCATCAGAAACTGCCAGATGTTGGGCGGCTGGTGCGGCGTGGCGGGCGCGCCGACCAGGCACATCGTGCCGTTGGTGTTCAAGAGCCCCATGTACGGGTCGAGATTGTGCGACACGGCCAGCGTGCTGAGGATGAAATCGAAGCTGGACGCGTGCTTCTTCATCGCGTTCTCGTCGCGCGAGATGACCACCTCGTCGGCGCCCAGCCGCTTGCCGTCCTCGACCTTGCCGGGCGAGGTGGTGAACAGCACCGTGTGCGCCCCGAAGGCTGCGGAGAACTTCACGCCCATGTGCCCCAGCCCGCCGAGCCCGACGATGCCGACCTTCTTGCCCGGACCGACGCCCCAGTGCTTGAGAGGCGAATAGGTCGTGATGCCGGCGCACAGCAGCGGCGCGGTGGCCGCGAGGTTGTTGCTCAGGGCCGCGGGCACGCGAACGACGAAGCGATCCGAGACGACGATCGACTTGGAGTACCCGCCGTAGGTCATCTTGCCGGGCATGTGCTTGTCGGGGCTGTTGTAGGTGCCGGTGACGTCGCCCTTGTCGCAGTAGATTTCTTCGCTGCGCACGCAGGCCGGGCAGACACCGCAGGAATCGACCATGCACCCCACGGCCGCGAGGTCGCCAGCCTTGAACCTGGTCACCTCGGCCCCGACACGGACCACGCGGCCGACGATCTCGTGCCCGGGCACAACAGGGAAGACCACGCCCGGCCATTCGCCGCGCGCGGTGTGCAGGTCAGAGTGACACACGCCGCAGAAGAGGATGTCGATATGAACATCGCGCGGCCCGGGGTCGCGGCGGTCGATCTGGAAGTGGGCGAGAGGAGACGTGGCGGTTTGAGAACCGAAGGCGGGGGCTTTGGTGGGCATCGCGAAGGGTAGGACGGAACAGATGAATGGCGAGGCCAGCGCGTTGGCGAAGCATTTTCGCCGGTGAGAAAAACGAGAACGAAAAAGGCCCCGGTCGTTGCGACCAGGGCCTTGCGTGGTTTTCATTTCAACAGCGGAAGAACGCTCAGGGTGTGTTCTCGCTCAGACCTTGTACCGCCCCATGTACCCGTTGAGCGTTTCGGCTTGTTGCGAGAGGTTGTTGGCGGCCTGCGACGCTTGCGAGGCGGCGCTGGACGATTGAGAGTTGGCGGCCGACATCCGCTCGATGGTGCGCGAGATCTCTTCGGTCGCGGCCGCCTGTTCCTTGGTCGCGGCGGCGATCGAGATCGCCATCTGTTCGGCCGATTTCTGCGCTTGGACGATGACGCCGACCGCGTCGCCCGCCTGCGTGCCCATCTTGGCTCCGTCGTCCACGGTCTGCCGGCCTGTCTTCATCGCTTCGCCAGCCTTGGTGGTCCCGGTCTGCATGCCGCCGATGGTCTTGGCGACCTCGCCGGTGGCTTGCGTGGTGCGTTCGGCGAGCTTGCGGACCTCGTCGGCGACGACCGCGAAGCCGCGCCCGTGCTCGCCCGCGCGTGCCGCCTCGATGGCCGCGTTCAAGGCCAGCAGGTTGGTCTGATCGGCGATCTCCTGGATCACCTGGACGACGCGGCCGACCTCTTGGCCTTGCTTCTCAAGGGTGCCGACCACGTCGGCCACCTCGCCGAAACGATCGTTGATCTGGCTGAGCTGGGTGACAGTCTGCTGGACCAGGTCGCCGCCGCTGGCGGCCTGCTTCATGGACTCCTGAGCGTTGGTCGCCGATTCAGAGCTCTTGGTCGCGACCTCGGCGACGCTGGCCGAGAGCTCGGTCACGGCCGAGGCGACCTGGGTGGCCGCCTCTTCTTGAGAACGAACAGTCTGCGCGAGTTCCTCGGCGGACGCGGCGACTTGCGTGGCGGCCGCGGCGACCTGAGTGCTGGTCCCCTTGATGTCGCTGACCATCTTCTTGAGAGAGTTGGACATGGCGTCGGTGGCTTGGGAGAGGATGCCGATCTCGTCGCGCGAGGTGATCCCTAGCGGCGCCAGCGTCAGGTCGCCCGAGGCCACCGTCTTGAGGGTCGAGACCACGCGGCCCAGCGGGCCGGTGATGCCGCGGATGATGAAGAAGCTCATGAGCCCAGAAAAGATCGCGGTCGTAAAGGCCACGATCCCGCCCGTCATGCTGGCCGAAGCGGAGGCCTTCTCAGCCTCGGCCCCAGCCTCGTCCTTGGTGGTCTTGAGCGACGCGGCGATTCGGTTGCTGTTCTCGACGATCTGGGGACCGATCTTGTCAAGCCCATTGTTCACGAGCTCATTCCGCTGTTTCTGAAGCTGCTGGGCGCGTTCCAAGTTGACGGTCCAGAAGTCCACTGCCCCGCTTGCTTCCCTGAACCATTTCTTGCGGTTAGGATTCTGGACTTTGGATTCAAGCACCCCGAGTTCGCCTTTGACTTCCTCGGCGTGCTTGCGGCTCTCGACCGCAAACTTCTCGTCGTGGCTGCGGAGGTACCGAAAGAACGCCAGACGACCAGACTGGAGCTTGGAGTTGGTCAGCGCCGCGTCGAACGCCACTTCCGGGTCGCCGTCGGCGGCCGCGGTGTTGGCGACCTCGTCCAGCAGGGTTGTGGCGCGAGACGCGGCCACGCCCAACTGAGTGTCGACGACGCCGTTCCGCTCGTCGACCAAGGCGACGACCTTGGAGAAGGTTTCCTTGTACTTCTCGACGTCGGCCATGATCTCCTGGAGCATCTTGGCTCGCTCGGGATTCTTCAGACTCTTGTCCGCGACGTCGATCTTGCGGGCTAGCGAGGCGGTCGCGTCGGAGAACTGGGCCAAGTCCTCGTCGCTGTTGTTTATCAGGAAGTTCTTCACCGCAAGCCGGACTGACAGCGTGTCGGCTTCCAGCGCCTTAACCATCGTATTCTGGTCTGAGAAGCGCTCGGCATTGGCCATCGCCGCGTGGATGGTGTGGGAAGCACGGTCCGCAATCGTGGCAAGGAAGAGAACGCCCGTGACCGCCAGTCCGAACCCGCCAGCGAGTTTGGTGCCGACGGTCAAGGCTCGCCCCGAAGAGCCGTCGGCCTTGGTGACCCGCGAGAGCGAAAACGCCGCGCCGATCGTCACCAGCAGCGTGAGGGCGGTGGCGCCCGCGAAGATGTTGAAGAGCAGAAGGTTCTCCGGGACAACCTCGGGCAACTCAGCAAAGTCGGCCGCCTTCCCGGCCTTGGCCCCGTAAGCCTCACGCTTCACGACGTTGAGCGCGGGGGCTTCGAACGAGCCGGTCGAGACAACCTTGGACGCATCGGCGGCCGCGCCGCTGACGGCCTTGGCCTTCCCATGCTCGCCCGCGGGCGCGGCGGCCTGAGCATTGCCGCGCGCCGCAGCTGGCGCTGGCGGTGCCTCGAGCAACGCCGACTGCTCGGGGTGCTCGCCAACCCACGCGACCTTGCCGGTGTCGATGTCGTACACCGCGCCGATGATCTGGAGCTTGTCCTGCTTGACCAGCCCGCGGATCTCCTCGCTGCGCGTCAGCACGTCGCTCATGCTCTGAAAGACGTTCTCTTCGATGGCGAACGAAACGAGGTCTTTGCCGATAACTCCCGGGTGCTTCTTCTTGGCAGATTCGACGGCGGGGATGATGTTGTCGACCAGCCCGGGAATGCTGCCGTGGACCTGAGCCCCCGTCGCGACGGCCGTCACCGCGCCGCACTTGGTGTGACCTAGCACGACCATCAGCGGCGTGTTGAGGTGCCCGGTGCCGTACTCGGCTGAGCCGATCTCGTCGGTGTCCGAGACGTTCCCGGCAACACGGACAACGAAGGCGTCGCCCACGCCCAGATCAAAGATGCGTTCGAGGGCCACACGCGAATCTGAGCAACCCAGGATGGTCACCATCGGCTTCTGTCCGTTGGCGCCGGTGTCCGCGACGCGGTCCATACCGGTGTGCGGGTGGGTCGGCTTGCCCGCCACGAAGCGCGCGTTGCCGTCGCGGAGCGCCTTGGCGGCGTCCTCGGTGGGCGTCCCGGCCAAAGCCGAGATCGCCAAGCAGGCGGTCAGCGCCGCCCCAATCAGTCTCTGTGTCTTCCGAAGCATTGTTCCGATCCTTTCTTATCAATGGCGCAGGTACGCTGAACGTTTCCGAGATGCGGCCATGGATCGACCGAACAAGATCAGACCGTTAGGGCCGTTACAAGAACCGCCCTAATTCGGTAGGGAGAGACCCCCTCATTTGGGTGATGCGCGATCGCGTTAGGGCACCGCGCGAGCAGAGACGCCGGGGCTTACACCGGCCCGGATGCTCCTCCCGTCCGGCGCGCTGCCAGATACGGCCCGGAAAGTCGGCCTCGCCCAGATGTTGCAGGCGAGACTGTGGCTAGACAGTGTCTGACTTGTGCTGATCGAGCTCTTCTGCCATTGCGTATCGGGCTATCTCATTCAACGCAACTAGTGAGATCGAATCGCTCGAACATGCTGGCTCATTCCGTCTCGTCACGAGCCGTCGGCCCGACACCCGCGGTCAGCCCCTCGCTCACGGGGTGCGACTTGAGCTTGCGGTAGCGGTGCGCGAAGAAATGCGGGTCTTTACGGTACTCGGCGATCACCTTTCGCACGAACGGTCGGCCGCACTCTGGGCACGTGCCGGTGTCGCTGAGCCCTGATATCGAATAGCCGCAGTGGATGCAGAAATCGTCCTTGCGGTTGCCGACCACACGCCGCACCGAGCCCAGCACCACCGTGATGACGACGCCTAGGGCGAAGACCCAGAGTTTGATCAAGTGGGCCGCGAACTCATTGGCGCGGGCACGGCTGAAGAACATGATCGCGGCGACCGGCGCACCCACTACGAACAACGCCGCAGGCAGCACGATCAGCCACTTCCAGCCCATCCCGCGCGCGATGTCCGCCGCGCCGGGCCGCCAGAACGGGACGTGCTTACCGCCGAACCCGCCATCGAACCCCCCGTCAAACATGGTGACGAAGTCGGGCGTGAGCGCGTCGGTGGGCTGGGCGGGGATCTCGGCCGGGGAGGCGTAGACCGGCTCGGGCACCACGCCTTTGTCCGACCTTGTTGCCGTAGGCTTGCTCATCGCGGACGCTCCCGATCTCAAACTCTACCCGACCCAGCTCGAAGCTTGAACACATGGATTCCTTCCCCGGGGCGTGTTTCGACGAAGATTGCTGGTATTGTACGATCGACCGATCGGACCAGAGAATCCACGCCGCGTTTGGAGCTTGCCATGCCCATCCCCGTGACCACGACTTTCACGATCTCGGGCCACACGATCAAGGAATATAAAGGAATCGTGCGCGGTCTGATCGTTCGCGCCCCCACCATCAGCCAAGGGATCCTCGGCGGGCTCAAGTCCATCGTGGGCGGCCGGATCGGCGCGTATACCGAGATGTGCGAGCAGGCACGCCAGCAGGCTTACGAACTCATGATCGACCACGCCCGCGCGATCGGTGCCAACGCCATACTCGGTTTCCATTATGACGCCTCCGACGTCGGCGGGGCCAAGGCCACGGAAGTCCTCTGCTACGGCACGGCCGTGGTCATCGCCCCCAGCGGCACCGAAGCTTGACCCGGGAGCGTGCGGGGTTCCCCGACGCGGGCCAGACACGGGCCTTACGCGGTCAAGACGCGGCCAAGACGGGCACAGAACGGTCGCACTCCTCCCCTGTTACGGGCCCGTGAAAGTCTCGGCCCTCTTGCCCTCAACACGCTCATTCAATCCGTCGATACTCCTCATTGACCCTTCCAGAGTGGCCGGGAGAAGACCGAATGAATCCGCAAACGAGTCCCAGCGAGGTTCGCGAGTTTGAGCGGTACCGATGCCGCATTAACGCCAGCGTCACCGTCGCCCAGGGGAACTCTGAAAAGATCACGTTCTCGCGCCACTCGGGCGACGGCAGCGGCGCCGTCCCGGGCGTGATCGTGGACTGCAGCAGCGGCGGGTTTGCGATCGAATCGGGTACGTTCCTGCCCCGAGCCTCGCGAGCCCGCGTGACCGTCAACATCCCCAACCAGCCGCCGATCGAGCTCGATGTCGCGGTGAAACGCGCGGTGATGATCAGTCGAAAGCCGGTGTACAACTTGGGCCTGTCGATCGTCGAGCCCGTGGCCGATCAAGAGACGGCGATCCGCCGGGTGCTCGCGCTCGCAAAAGCTTCGGTCGGAGCCAGCGCACCTCACGGTGCTGGGGTGCCCGCCGGGGGTGCGCCCAGTGCTTAATCACGACGACTTTGTGATCGCCGCGCTTCTCGAAGAGGGCGTGATGGACCGCGCCGCCGTCGACGCCGCCCGGACCTTCGCCGTTGAACGATCGGTCAGCATGTCCGAGGCGATCGTGGCGCAGGGCAAGATCTCGTCGCGCGACTTGGCGATCATCAAGGCCGAGACCAGCGAGCACCCGTACGTCGACCTCGCCGCCTACGACATTAACTTCCACAACTCGGCCCTGCTCTCGCGCACCACCGCCGAATCTCTGCTCGTGTTCCCGCTGTTTGTGTGGAACGACGTGGCAACGGTGGGGATGGAAAACCCGCTTGATCTCAAGGCCGTCGACCAACTTCGTGCCCTCCTCAAGGTCGATATCGATCCCGTCGTCTGCCAGACCGAAGCGCTCCGCGAGCTGATCGACCGGGCCTACGCGTTGAGCAGCCGGAGCGACTCATCCGCCGTTCAGGGCGCGGCCGCGACGACGAACCTGTCCGATGCCATCTCGCTCAAGCTCGGCAAAGAGCCCATCGTCGCCGCGGTCAACCAGATCATCGCTCAGGCCGTGGAACTCGGCGCGTCGGACATCCATCTCGGGCCCGACGAGGTCGAGCTGCACCTGCGTTATCGCATCGACGGCACGCTCCGACCGTTCCAGGGCCCGGGGCTGGCGTCGCACTCGGGGCTGATCCAGCGCCTCAAGGTCATGGCCAACATTGACCTCACCCAGTCGCGCCGCCCGCAGGACGGCAAGTTCCGCATCGTCCACAACGGCCGCAACGTCGACGTGCGACTATCCATCATCCCCACGGTCTGCGGCGAGAACGCCGTGATGCGGCTGCTGGCTTCCAACGCCAACATCAAGGACTTTCCCTCGCTGGGAATCCCGCCTGAAGAGTGCGCCGCGTTCACCAGCACCATCTCCAATCCCTACGGCATGGTCCTGGTCACCGGGCCCACCGGCTCGGGCAAGACGACCACGCTCTACACCGCGCTCAAGTCGCTCAACCAGCCCGAGGTCAACATCGTGACCATCGAGGACCCCGTCGAGATCCGCCTGCCGCGTATCCGACAGATCCAGGTCAACCCCGAGGTCGGCATGACCTTCGCTGGCGCACTGCGATCCATACTCCGCCACGACCCTGACGTCGTCTTCGTCGGCGAGATCCGCGACGAGGAGACCGCGCGCATCAGCGTGCAGGCGGCCCTGACAGGGCACCTCGTGCTCTCCAGCCTGCACACCAACGATGCGCCGGGCGCGGTCGCTCGCCTGCGCGACCTGGGCTGCCCCGCCTTTGCGATCAACGCCGCCTTGCTTGGCGTGCTGGCGCAGCGGCTCGTGCGGCGCGTCTGTAACGACTGCGCCAAGCCCTTTGCGCCTTCGACCGAACTCATGACCCAGTTCGAGATCACGCCCGAGCAGGGCCAGTTCGTGCGCGGTGCGGGCTGCGCACGCTGCTCAAACTCCGGCTACCGAGGGCGCATCGGCGTCTACGAGATGCTGCGGATGTCCGCCCCGATCCGCCACGCCGTCGAGGTAAACCAGGACGCGGCGACCTTGCGGCGTCTGGCCGAGCGGCACGGGATGCGCCCCATGTGGCGCGACGGGCTGAACAAAGCGCGCGTCGGGCTCACGACCCTGGACGAGGTCGCGCGTGTCGTCGCGGTCCAGGCCACCGAAAGCGCCGCCCTCGAACTTGACGCGTCCGCCTCTCAGGCACCCGCGAGGCTCAGCGCATGACCACCACGACCTTCGAATACCGCGCCCTCGACCTCGCTGGCAAGAAGCAAAGCGGCACGCTTCAGGCCGCCAGCAAGCCCGAGGCCGTACGCAAGGTCGCCGCGCTCAACCTCACGCCTTTGAGCGTCCGACAACTCGCCTCCGTTGCCACACGCTCGCGGCGGCGCGGCAAGCGAGTCAGCGGGAAGGAACTCGCTCACTTCACCGACCAGCTGGCCGTCCTCATCTCGGCCCGCATCCCCGTCGCCGACGGCCTGCGCAGTATCGCCGAGCAGGAAAAGCCCGGCCACTTCCGCACTATTCTCGAAGACCTCGCCGAGCGGATCACCGCTGGCGAGTCCATCGCCGCCGCCATGAGCGTCCACGAGGACAACTTCGGGGAGGTCTACGTCGAGACCGTTCGGGCCGCAGAATCGAGCGGAAATCTCAACAAGGTCCTCGACCACCTTTCAGGCATGCTCGAGCGCGGGCAGGAAGCCACCAGACAAGTCTGGGGCGCGTTGATGTACCCCATCTGCATCGTCGGCGTGCTCGCCATCGCCGTGCTCTTCCTCGTCGGCTTCATCGTCCCCAAGTTCGCCAAGATGTTCCAGCAGCGCGGGGCCGACCTGCCCGGCCTGACCAAAGCTCTCCTCGCGATGGGGAACTCGATTCATTCCTATTGGTGGTTGTACCTCATCGTCGCGGCCCTGATCGCGTTCGCGCTCAAGTGGTTTTGGGGAACTCCCACGGGCAGCAGGGTGACCGACCGAGTGCTGCACAAGATCCCCGTGGTCCGCTCGCTCCTCTTCGGGCTGGCGATCTCGCGCTTTGCACGCGTCTTCGGAATCACGCTCTCGTCGGGGCTTGGGCTGATGGAGTGCCTGACTATGGCTGGCAAAGCGAGCGGGCGGCCGATGCTGGTCCGCGACGTGGACGCCATGGTCGAGCAGGTCCGCGTCGGAGGGCGGCTCTCGGAAGTCCTCGGCCGGTGTACGTACTTCACGCCCTTCACGACCCGCATGTTGATCGCGGGCGAACAGTCGGCCGAGATCCCGCGCATGTGCGACATCATCGCACGCCACTACGAGCGCGAAACCTCACAGACCACGAAAAGCCTGGGCACCGTGATCGAGCCGGTGCTGATCGTGCTGATCGCCAGCGTAGTTCTCGTGATCGCGCTGGCGATTTTCTTGCCTATGTGGGACATGCTCAAGTTGGTCGGCTGATCGGCCGATGCGAAAGCGTCCGCATTTTCCTGCCACCCGCTCGGGGGTAGCCTGACGAGAAAGCCGCGATGTCAGCGGATGTGTGTTCGACGAAAGGAAATGAAGATGTCTATGGCCGTGTCCAACCGAAACCTGCGAAGCGCGTTCACGCTCATCGAACTGGTTGTCGTGATCGTGGTGCTGGGCATCCTTTCCGCCGTCGCGATCCCCAAGTACTTTGACTACACCGCCAAGGCCAAGGAAGCCGCCACCCGCGGCGTGCTCGGGGCCACGCGCAGTGCCATCGCCAACTTCTACGCCAACTCGATTGTGAACTCCGGCACCGCCGCGTACCCGACGCTCACGCAGATCCAGACCGTCGGCACGGTGATCGTGGAAGGCGTCCCCGCCAACCCGTACAACTCGTCGGCGACCATCGCCGCAGCCGTCTGGGCCGCCACGCCGCCCGTGACCGGCAACACAGGCTGGAACTACGACGCCACCACGGGCCGAATCTGGGCTAACACCACCACCACCGGCGTCAACGAGCACCTGTGGTAAAGAGCCTTCCACACGGCACGCGGCGAGCCGGGCCTCAGCGGTCCGGCTTTACGCTGGTCGAGCTGGTGGTTGTCATCGCGATCACCGGCATCCTTGCCGCAGTCACGGTCGCCGCCATGTCCACCACCCAGTCCATGCGATCACGCGTGGCTTGCCGCGAGCTCGCGCGAGACCTGGCTTACGCTCGCGAGCGCTCCATCACGACCGGCGTGGGGCACTGGGTTGTGCTTAACATCACCACCGACTCCTACACGATGCTCGTCGAGAGCAACTCAACCTCAGGGCGCGCTAGCGCGACCGCGTTCATCGAGCAGTCCACCGGCTCCGCGTTCAAGCGAACTTTGAACACCGGGGACTTTGTGGGCGTGGACCTGCTCACCGTCTCGATCGGCACCGGCTCCGAGATCGGCTTTGACTGGCGCGGCCGCCCGCTCGATTCGACCAGCTCACTCTTCACGACCCAGGGCGTGGTCACGCTCTCGAGCTCGCAGTCTGTGACAATCCAACCGCTCACCGGGCTGGTGGCGTTCGCGCCGTCAATGACCTCAACGACGAGCCCGCGTAGAAGAACTGGCCCACATTACATGCGTCGCCAAAGCCGTGCAAAGGCGTTCACACTCATCGAGGCGATCATCGCGCTGACGGTGCTGTCGCTCGCGGTGCCGGGCATGTTCTGGGCCGTGCGCGACGCCGCGCAGAAAAGAACCGACCCGGTGATGATCTCGCGGGCCCGCTGGCTGGCCAGTGAAAAGCTCGAGGACATCATCGCCGACCGCAACAGCACCACCCGCGGTTACACCTACGTCGTCACCGGCAATTACGCCGCCGAAGCGACCGTCTCGGCCTTCACCGGGTTCTCACGCTCGGTGTCGATCACCGAGACAGCCTCGAACCTTTCCAGCGCCGGAACCGGGTACAAAACCGTCGCCGTCACCGTCTCGTACCCCGGCAGCACTGGCACCACGCGGTCCGTCAAAGTCTCGACGGTCATCTCGAGTTACACGCCATGAACTTGCACTGTCTAATCTCGAGAGCACGAGCACGCGGCTTCACGCTTGTCGAGGCGATCGCCACCATCACGATCATCGCGACGATCATGGCCGTGGTCTCCCGCGTGATCTTCGTTTCCGTTGACGCCTACGCCGCCGCCACCACTCGCGCCGAGCTGAACGCGGCCCTGTCCAGCGCGATGGAACGCGTCTGCGCGGAACTTCGCCAGATCCCGCTCGTCAGCGGCGGCTCTGCGGCCCCCGATCTCGCGTCGGTCAGCGCAACCTCGATCACTTGGTCAACCAATTCCACGCTCACGCTGACGAGATCCAACCTCACGCTCGCCATCGCCGGTGGTTCCGCGAGCACTCTGTTGAACAACGTCACCGCGCTGAGCCTTACGTGCTACGACGAGAGCAACGCCGCGCTCGCCGCCACGCTCAGCGGCAGCGCCTGCACGCCCGTCCGTCGCGTCGAGATCACCCTGAGCAGCCAACGCGACGGCATCACCGAAACTCTTCGCACCCGCGTCTTTCTTCGTTCCCAGATCGCCGGGAGTTCCACCTGATCGTGTTTCTGAATCGTCCGGAATACGCTCTTCAGCGCACCGAGTTCTCGCGCGCACCCGAGCACAAGTCGTGATCTGATATCACCGATAACGATCCGGAAAGTTCCCTGCGTTTCTCTTCGCTTCGTAGGACCTTGTCGATCGGATAACCGCCCGTGGCTGACCAATCAGTCATCATCGAAGTCTCGCCCTCGAAGCTCGAAGTCGCGCTGGTCCGCGATCGCGCCGTCGCCGACTCGCGCGTCCATCACCACGACACCCAGGGCTGGGACAAGGCCTGGCCCGGGGTGCTCAACACGCTCGAGGCCAAGCTCGCGCAGATGATCACCGACCTCGGGTGCGCCGGCGCGAAGGCGACCGTCTTCTACACGGCACCAGGCTCGGTCGCGACCATCTCCTCGTGCCCGTCGGCCACCAACGCCGACGACGCTCGACAGGCCGCCGAGATGGCGATCACGGGGCTCGCGGGGTTCTCGATCGATCGGAACCTCTTTCAGGTCAGCACGATCACCAGGGACACCCTCTCCAAGGGTGCCGCGAAAGAATCAACAAAGATCTTCGTCCCGAACACGCACTCGCTCGCCATCGCCGAATCCGACGATCGCGCCGCCGCCATCGCGGCCTGGGTTGGCGCGGCCGGGCTCAAGCTCGCGGGCATGGCCCCTCTCGAATCCGTCATCCTTCGCAGCGCAGCCCGGCTCTGCGTTGAACCGCACTCGCCCGGCGAGGTTCTCGCCGTGCTCTGGCTCGGCGATCACTCCTCGGTGCTCGCCGTGGGCCAGCTCGGCCGCCTGAGCTTCGTTCGCGCCATCGCGGCTGGCACTGATTCGTTCATCGACGCGATCGCGCGACCGCTCCGCACACGCAACGCCGAGGCCGCCTCGGTCTCTCTTGATCGCCCCACGCTCCGCTCGATCCTCGCACAGGTCGGCATCCCCGCGCCCGGCACAGAGATCCCGGGAGGGTCGGATCTCACCGGCGCGTCGCTACTGCCACTTCTCCAGCCCGTGATCCAACGCTTGGCCCTCGAGACCAAGCAGTCTGTCCGCTTCGGCGTCGGCGAAGAGGAACGCCCGAACGTCCGCCTATACCTCGCCGGGCCCGGAGCGGCACTGGCTAACCTCGCTCAATCGCTCTCCACGCAGAGCGGCTTCCCGCTCGGCGGCCGGACCACCACGGCCCAGACCGAAAGCGCCCACACCGCTGAACCGCGCGGCGCACGCCGCGTGATCGACTCGTATCTGTCCGACAAGGCCACGATTCCGCTCCTTTTGCCGCACGCTCATCAACAAACGCAAACAGCCACGCGCGTCCGCCGGGCCCTCTGGGGCGGCGTGGCCGTCGCCGGTGGCCTGATCGCGTTCGATTCAATCATCACCCGAGCCGAACTGCAAGCCCAGACCCAGACGCTCGACGCGCTGCGATCGCTCACGGCGGCCGACGCGACCCTGGTCCGATCGCACGACCGCTCGCTCCACACACGAACAGAAATCATCGCAACGCAAGGACGCATCCGGGCGGCTCTGGGCCAAACCCCCGACTGGGCCGCCATCATTCGAGCGTTAGGGCGAGCCACCCCACCAGAGATCCGCATTACCTCGATCAACCTTCAGAGCAACTCTGACGGAGCACGCTGCCAGCTTCGTGCCTCGCTTCGGACCGACGCCGGACAGAACGCTGGGCAGAACGCCGCGGCACTCATCAAAGATTATATCGATCGGCTCGGCGCGAACCCGCTCATCGAATCCGTGAAGCTCGGCACCTGCCAACGCGGCGTCGTCGACGGGCACGAGGCTCAGAACTTCGACCTGACCCTCCTCGCCGTCTCGCTCCCCGCTCTCGCCCATCCCGGCGACGGCTGGGGTGACCTGGCCGCGACGCCGGATTCGCCGGAGGGAACGCCATGAGCCACCCGCTCCGTCGCCTCGCCGTCGAGAGTCTGATCGCCGTCGCCGTCTGCGCCGCCGCGTACTCCTTTCTGGTGCGCCCGGTCGAGCAGCAGCTGGAGATGGGCGCTACACGGTACAAATCGCACATCACCCAAGCCACAACCACGGCCGACGATCTTTCGTCGTTTCAGTTGGATCAACTCGACCGCACGTCCGCCCGGTACCGCGACGAGATCGCTCGTCGCAGCGCGCACGCTCGCGACGACTCGCTGATGTTCGCCGCGATCATGACGCTCGCCTCCGAGCACAACGTGCGGGTGGACCAGGTAAGACCGACCCCGACCACCAGAGCCGAGGCCATCAGTCCGATACTCGCACCCGCCGCGCCCCACAACGCGCTCGCGCCGGGCATGCAGCTCGCGCCGCTCGCGACGCTGGCGCCCAAGGACATCAGCACCGGCTACACGCTCTCGGTCGCGGCCCAGTACAGCGACCTCGCGAAGTTCATCGAAGGCCTCACGATCCGCACCGGCTTCAGCGTGCTGACTTCAATCCGCATCACCGTCGACGACACGGACCCGCGATACCCCGTGTCCGCCCAGATCCAGACCGAACACTTCGCCTTCGGTCTCACGCCTGTCACCACGCTCACCGCGGCACCCGCGCCCGCGCCGCGCGAGGAAGGGGCACCTCGATGAGACTCGACGGACCAACATTTCAAAGACTGCTGGGCTCGGGGGCCCTCATCGCGCCGTTGCTGGCCGTCCAGCTCACGCAGCTGCTCGCCGACTGGGGCCCGGCCCTCGCGCAAGCGAGCGAAACCTCGCAAGAGCTCATCGCTCCCGTCATCAACAGCAGCGCCGAGAAGCCGCTCACCACCGCCCAACAACGAGCCGCGGCCTTCCTGCTCGCCGAGCGGGCCAACCTCGCGGCGAGCAACCGTGAACTCTCGCCCATGTACCAGGCCCCGCAGGCGAGCGAAGAACCCCGGCCGGTGCCCACGCCGGACCTCCCGGAAACTCAGGACAACGGGCCCAAACTCCTTCTCACCGGGATCATGGCTGGCGAAACACGCCAGCTCGCCTCCGTCAACAACCGCATCGTGACCGTGAGTGACGAGGTCGCGCCAGGCTGGACAATCACCGAGATCGACGTCGGCGCGCGCACGGTCACCGTGCTCGGCAAATCAGGACGGACGATCAAACTGACACCGCCGTCCCAGAAATCGCGATAGATCGATCTTAAGACGCAAACACTCATGAACCCACAGGCGACCATACCGCAGGCTTTTAAGGCCACGCGACGACGAGGTACCGTTGTGGTCGCAGTGCTCCTAGCCATGGTCGTCCTCTCGCTCGTCGTTTTCGGTGTGGTTGGCGGAGGCACGCGCGACCACGAGCTCGCCGGGCTGCGCGTCCAGTCCACCAACGCCTTTTACGCCGCCGAGGCCGCGACCAACATGTCCCTCGCCGAGATTTACAACAACACCGACGCCGACGGTGACGGAACCATTGGCACCATCAGCAACGACGGCGACGCCGCCAACGACCCAGCCCTGGGCACAGCCCAGTTCCGCGTGACCAGCGTGTCGAGCGCCAGCGGACGGCGCTTCAGCGCCCAAGGCCGCGCCGGCGGGGTTCTCAGTCAACGCGAGTTCTGGGTGACAAGCCTGGCGTCCGCCGCGTTCGCCGACGGTTTCGAGTCCTATGCCTCCGACACCGCGCTCCACAACGTCGGCGGCTGGATGGGCTGGGACAATTCCAAGGGCGCGGCCGGGTACGCGACCAACTCGCTCGCCCGCAGCGGCGCCAACTCCATCGATATCCGCTCTACCTCCGACCCTGTCCATCTCCACACTCAAACGTCGGGGACCTGGACCTACACGGCGTACCAATACATCCCCTCCTCAGCTACCGGCACAGACACCTATTTCATCCTAATGAACACCTACGCCGCGGAAGGCTCCAAGTCCTGGAGCACTCAGATCCGTTTCGTGCTGACCAGCAACGTCGTCTACGACAACATGACGGGCTCCGTCACCGGGAACCAGCTCAAGCTCCAGCGCGACCGGTGGGTCCCAATCGTCGTCCAGATCAACCTCGACAACGGAACCCAGACCGCCACCTACGACGGGAATCTGCTGTTCACAGGTTCCTGGAACCGGCAGGGCGGGGCTCTACGCCTCGCTGCGCTCGATCTCTACGACAGCACGGTCAGCCATGTGTATTACGACGACATCACGCTTGTCCAAACCACCCCGACCACCAAGATCGTCGAGTGGACTCCCGTCGCGCCCACTCCCTGAGCGGGCCCAGCTTTGCCGCGAAGCCTCGCCTGCCGCCGGTTCACAACACATCCGCAAACGCACGCTTGCTCTTCATAAAGAAGGCATAGCCGACCACCGCCAGCGCCAACGACCCAGCCAGGGCCCACCCAAACCACGCCCAGTCAGGCTCGGCGTGGTCAAGCAGCGCCGAGCGCACGCCCTGGATCACGTGCGCCAGCGGGTTGTACGAGAGCGCGTGCTGATATTCTGCTGGCAGCCGATCCAGCCGGAAAAAGATCGGCGTGATGAAGAATAAAACCGTGACCGCCAGCTCCACCATGCTCGTCAGGTCACGCAGAAACGCGCCCAGCGACGAAAAAATCCACGACACCCCCAGCCCCGCCAGGCACACCGGCAGTATCAAGACCGGCACCAGCAACGCGTGCCACGTCGGTACCTCGCGCACAATAAACCCGTAGCCCACCAGCCACACCACCATCCCGATGGCGAAGTTGAACAACGCCGACAAGACCTCCGCCAGCGCCAGAATTTCCAGCGGAAAAACCATTTTCGTCACGAAGTGACGGTTCGACACAATCACCATCGGGGCCCGGGCCGCCACCTCGCGGAAGATGCCGAACGTAAGCAACCCCGCGAACACCGCCAGCGCGAACAGGCCTAGCTTCTCCTCTTTCTGATCCGTGAGCTTGGTCGGGAAGACCACGCTGAACACGAAGGTGTACACCGCCAGCAGCACGAGCGGGTTGACCAGCACCCACAGGATCCCTAGCCGGTGGGCCTTGTACTTCTGCTCGATGTCGCGTTTCGCCAGCGCGACCGCCAGCGCCCGGTTCCGCCACAGCGACGCCACCATCGCTAGCGGGTTCAAGTACGCCACGATCGAACGCGGCGTGGCCGACTGCACGGTGATCGTGCTCTTGGACGGTGTGTTGGTCGTGGCATTGGTCGTGGCGTTGGTCGTGATCGTGCTCATACGTGCTCAGCGAAGATGGGCTCGCGACCAACCAGAGGCGTTCTCTGAACCGCCCTCAGAGGCCGCCGCGCGATCGATCATATACTCCTCTTCCTGCTCGTCAGCCCCGGCTCGTCAGACCGGCTCGCCGCCCAACCCGCTCGGCCTGCTCATTGGAGATTCCTCGTGACCCGATCTCTTGAATTTCGCAACCGCACCCACCGCCGGTACTGGTGGCACTGGATCGCCGACAACACCAACTACGTCCCGCCCGTCTATCAGTTTCTCAGCGACGAGGAGTGGGAGATCCTCGACGCCTGGTTCGACGACACCGAGAAACGCGACCTCATCGGCGAGTGCCAGGTCCCGCTCATCTCCATCATCCAAGGGCTGCTCATGGGCAGTTGCCTCAAGGCCGTCGTGCAGGCCGGGCACTACACCGGGTACTCCACGCTCCTCATGGGCTTCATGCTTCGCCGCATGGGGTTCAAGCACGGGCTGTTTACCATCGACATCGACCCCATGGTCAGCGACTACACCCGCGAATGGGTCGCCCGCGCCGGGCTGAGCGAGCACGTCGAGGTCGTCTGCTCCGACTCGGCCGCCCTCGACATGCCCGAAAAGGCTCGCGAGTACCTCGGCACCGACCCTCAGCTCGTCCTCATCGACTCCTCGCACATCTACTCTCACACCCTGCGCGAGCTCGATCTGTGGTACCCGCGCCTCGTCCCCGGCGGGATCCTCCTCTGCCACGATTCGACCGTCTTCGCTGAGCAATTCGACCGCACCAAAGAGGGCGGAGTCCGCCGGGCGCTGGCAGAGTGGCTCGCACGCAACCCTGGTGTCAACGCCCTCAACCTTCGCAACGGCGCGACCCCCAACCTCCACAACGAGGTCTATAAAGACGCCTGCGGCGTGTGCATGATCCAAGGTGCGCCCAACGCCAATAACGCGGCGGCTGAACTCCTCACTCGCGCAACCGCCTGATTCAAGAACTGAAAACAGATACCCCAGCTCACACCGATCTGTGCAGAATCGCACCACCCACGATGCTCTCCCCCACTTCTTCACAATTTGCTTCGACCAACGGCACGCCAGCCGTCTCTCTGGACGTGAAGCCGACTGCGCCTCGCGCCGAGATCGCCGTGGACGCCCGCAACCTAGGCAAGTGCTATCACATCTACGGCCGGCCCGCCGACCGGCTCAAACAAGCCCTCTTCCGCTGGAAGAAACAGTTCTTCAAGGATTTCTGGGCCGTCAACGACGCATCCTTCGTTGTGCGCCAGGGCGAGTCCGTCGGCATCATCGGGCGCAACGGCTCGGGCAAGAGCACCGTCCTGCAACTGGTCGCGGGCGTGCTCACCCCCACCGCTGGCAGCGTCGAGGTGCGCGGGCGAGTCGCCGCCCTGCTCGAACTGGGCGCGGGCTTCAACAGCGAGTTCACGGGCCGCGAGAACGTCTACATGGCCGGGGCCATCGCCGGTTTCACCCGCGCCCGCATGGACGAACTCTTCCCCAGCGTCGCCGCGTTCGCCGACATCGGTGAGTTCATCGACCAGCCGATGAAGACCTACTCCAGCGGCATGTACGTCCGCGTCGCCTTCGCCGCCGCTGTCATCATGCGCCCCGACATCCTCATCGTCGACGAGGCCTTGGCGGTCGGCGATGTCTTCTTCCAGCAAAAGTGCATGCGGCACATGCGCGACGAGCTGCGCGGCGTCACCAAACTTCTCGTCACCCACGACATGGGCTCCATCACCTCCCTGTGCGACCGATGCCTGGTGATGCACAAAGGCAAGCTGGTCTTCGACGGGCCGCCGGTGCGCGCCATCGAGTTCTACACCAAGCTCGTCCACAACGAAGAGTTCGGGCATCTCGTCCGAACGAGCGACAAGCCCGCTCCAACAGACACCGAGCGCACGCCCGCCGCCGCCACGTCCGAGCGCCCCGAGCACGCGTGGGTCAAGCCGGAACTGTGGCACGAGGTTCCTCAAGAGTCCCTCAGCGGCGCTGGCGAGGTCGTCATCGAGCGCGTCGCCTTCACCGACCGCTTCGGCGGCCCGATGGAAACCATCCGCCCCGACGACCGCTACGTCGGCTGGTTTGTTATCCGGACATCCCTTGCCAAGAAGAACCTCTTCTTCGGCGTCGTGGTCGTGGACCGCACCGGGACGTATGTCTGTGGCGATAACACGATCAGTCCCCCCGCGGGGCCTATCGATGTCTCGTCGGCGGGTGAATACCTGGTACGCATGGAATTCGCCTGGCCGCGTCTGCAGCCCGGGACTTATACCATCACGTACGGGTGCGGAGAGGGAACAGACCCGATGTACCACGTGATCCAGTGCTGGGCTCACAGCGCCGTCGCGGTCGCGGCCATCAGCCCGAACCTCCCGGTCCACGGGATCTTCACCAACCCTCTCCGCGACTTTGAGATTGTTCCATTGACCGGTTCCGGGGAGTCTGCGAGCAGGAGGTCTGCGAGCGTTGAGTCAGCGCAAGTCCAAACCTCAGTCCAAGCCTAAGCCAAAGCTGGCAACTCTGGCGTCGCGCCGTTGGCTCGTCGGGAGTCCCGCATTCGAGGCCGACGCGATCTGCCCGCTCATGCCCGTCTGGCCTTGGGGCGGGCACCGCGGCTGGTCCTACGACTTTGTCCGATTCATGCGGCCCGGGGTGATCTGCGAGCTGGGCGTCCACTGGGGAACCTCGTTTTTCGCTTTCGCTCAGGCAGTCAAAGACGCCAAATTCAAGAGCAGGATGATCGGCGTGGACACTTGGGCGGGCGACGGGCACACCGGGCCGTACGGGCCTGACGTCCTCGAAACCGTGCGCACGATCGCGGCCAAGTTCTATCTCAAGCAGAGCTTCGAGCTGCTGCCCATGACCTTCGACGAGGCCCTGCCCAGCATCGCTGACGCTTCGGTCGACCTGCTCCACATCGACGGGTTCCACACCTACGACGCGGTCAAGCACGACTTCGAATCATGGCTCCCCAAGATGGCCGACGACGGCGTGGTGCTGCTGCACGACGTGGCCGACGACACCGGGTACGGGTCGGCCGACTACTGGAAGGAGCTGCTCGAACGCTTCCCCGGGTTTCATTTCGAGCACTCTTGGGGGCTGGGTGTGGTCTTCCCCAAGAGCCACAAGTGGATTGACGCGCTGCGCCAGCACGGTCTCGATGACAAGGTCCTGCTCTACACGTACCGGGCCGAGCTCGAACGTTCGAAGCTTGAGCTCCGCGACACCGGCGCGATGGCGATCGAGCGATTGGCCGCCATGGACGAGATGGGCAGGATCATCGGGGAGCGCGACCGCCAGCTCTCGTCCTTGCATGAGGACGCGAACGGGCTGCGGCAGGCGATCGAAGCGACGAACCAGACAAGGATCGCGCTGCGAGGCGAGCTTGACCGGGCCGTCGCGAGCGCCGCTGAGCAGATCGGCGAGTTGCGGTCTGGACGCGAGGCCGACGGTCAGCGGATCTCGGCCCTGAAGGGGAGCGTCCGGACGCTGGAAGAGTCCGTCGCGCAGTTGCAGACTCGCGCACGAGAACTTGAGGCTGATCTCAGTCAGACGCGAGAATCGCTCGGCCAGACGCAGGGCTCGCTCGGCCGCACGCGAGAATCTCTCCTCCAGACCCAAGCATCCGAAGCGCGGAACCTCGCCCGGGCCAAGAAGACCGAGGCCGAGCTTGAGAAGACCGAGGCCGAACTCGCGGTTATCGCGCAAGAGCTGGCCGAGACTCATTCAACCCTCGCGCGAGCGTCCGATGACCTTGCGCGGGCCTTAGAGCGTGAGCGGTCCTTGCGAGAGAGCAAGGTTGAATGGGAGGCGGTCAACCGGCGTCTGCGGTCCGAGTTGAATTCTGCTCGGGAGAGCATCAGATCTCTGCGGGCTCGGGTTGCCGAACTTGAGCTGCTGCTGTCTCAGGAGACCACCCGGGCCTCGAGCCTGAGCCTTGAATTGGAAGAGGAGAACGCGATGAACCGAGAACTCAGCAAGTCTCTAGAGGTTGTGCGTGCCGACGTGGAGCTGATGGCCATCCGCATCGAGCACCTCGAACGGATCCAGATCGAACGAGAGTCGGAGCTCGAGCGTGCCAAGCTCGACCTAGCGGGGGCGAGCCGGGGCGTGAGGACGGGGTCGTCGGCCTCGAGCCGTGCGCGTCGTGGTACCCGTTGAACGCCCGTGAAAAGACATCATTGAGCGGTTCAGAAGCCTGACCGCAGGAGCGACGCCCGTTGGACCATCTCACCGATTTTTCACCGCCGGTTCTTTCCAAGCAGGAAGCGAGCGAACGGACGGCTCAGTTTCACGAGCTTTATTACTATGCGCGCCTCTGGGAGACAACACGCTGGCTCGGCGTGCCGACGTACAAGTGCCCGCTTGACATGTGGGTGTACCAAGAAATCTTGAGCGAGACGCGGCCCGAGGTGGTCGTCGAATGTGGCACCGCTTTCGGCGGAAGCGCACTGTTCATGGCCACCGTGATGGACCAGATCGGAGTCGGCCAGGTGGTCACGGTGGACATCACGGCTCAGCCCAACCTCCCGCGCCATCCACGGATCGAGTACCTCTCGGGGTCCACGGCAGATGCACGCACGCTTGATCAGGTGCGTTCGAGGATCCGCCCCGGTGCGCGGACGATGGTGATCCTCGATTCGCTGCATACCCGCGACCACGTCCTGGCCGAGCTTGAGCTTTTCTGGCCGCTGGTCACACCGGGGTGTTACCTGGTCGTCGAGGACACGAACATCAACGGGCACCCGGTCCAGACGGACTTTGAGCCCGATCGGGGCCCGGGCGCCTACGAGGCCGTGGAGATTTTCCTGCGGCAAGACCGCCCCTTCGAGCGTGACCCATCTCGGGAGAGGCTGCTGCTGACGTTCAATCCGGGGGGGTATCTCCGGCGGGTGTAAGCGCCGGGTGCTCGTTGCTCGGATTACCAAACCAGAGTGTCAGGTTTGGCTGGTCAACGCCGGGACCGGCAGTAGAATGAAGACCCGCCAGCGCCACGTCTTGCAGACTCGTGCGAACTTATGCTCAACGCCCCACACCTCCAAGCCCTGCAGCGTCTCGGGACGGCCTGGCCGCCGCCCAAGTCCGATCGCCCCGCGCGGATCGCGTGGCTGATGCCGTCGCTGATCGAGGGCTCGGGTGGGCACCGCACGATCTTGCAGAACGTGCAAGCGCTGATCGAACGCGGGCACGACTGCCATCTGTTCGTCGAGCACGCCTCGTGCGCTGAGATCTCGGGCGAGGCCGCCCAGCTCGAAGCGATCCAAACCGAGCTTCTGAAGTTCTTCGGGTTTGCGAGCGACAAGGTCCACCTGGGCTTCACGATCCCGCCCGGGTTCGACCTGATCTTCGCCACCGCCTGGCACACCGCGCAGGTCGCGGCCTGGTCGGCGGTCTCGCGCAAGGCGTACTTCGTGCAGGACTTCGAGGCGTTCTTCATGCCCATGGGGGACGGGTTCCTCATGGCGGAGAACTCGTACCGTCTCGGGCTGACGCCCGTCAGCATCGGCCGCTGGCTGACACACCGCTTGAACAGCGAGTTCGGCTCCTTCGGGTCGTACTTTGATTTCTGCGCCGACCACGCGGTCTATCGTCCGCTCGAGACCGTCTCGAGCGAGCAGGCGGTGTGCATGATCTGCCAGCCCGAAAAGCCGCGGCGCTGCCCACGCCTAGGCATCGATGCACTGGGAATCGTCAAGCACCACCGCCCCGACGTGAAGATCCTGCTCTACGGCTCCAAGGACAAGCCGCATATCTGGTACGAGCACGAGTGGCATGGGCTGCTCAGCGTGCGGGCGTGCAACGAGCTGTACAACCGCGCCAAGGTCGGGCTGTGCATCAGCTCGTCGAACCCCTCGCGGATCCCCTTTGAGATGATGTCGGCCGGGCTGCCAGTGGTGGACATCCACCGCGAGAACAATCTGTACGACCAGCCCGACGACTGCGTGTCGCTGGCGGGAACGCGAGCCGACGACATCGCGCGGGCGATCATGCAGCTGCTCGATGACGATCGCCGCCGCGACCTGATGGCTCAGAACGGGCGGCGTTTCATGGCCGAGCGATCGCTCGAGCACGGGTACCGGCAGTTTATCGTGGCGACGGAGACGATCCTGCAGGGCGGCGAGCACGAGTTCGTGCCGATCAGCCGGGGCGTGCGCAGGGTCTACCACCGCCCCCCTGTGCTGGCATGCCATGGGGCCCCGCAGCCTCACTCGATCGTTCAGGACGGCGTGCGTGCCAGCGGTGTCGCCGAGGGCTCGGCCCGACAGATGATCGAGGCCAAGAACGAGCTCGGAGAGATCCTTCGCTCGCGGGCCTGGCGCACCATGTTACGGCTCAAGCGGATGCCGCCCTACAACGTCATCGCCCGGCTGCGGTTCGGGCCAGACTGGGACCGCGTGGACCCGGGCGAGGATCCGCGAGCCAGACTGCACCGGCTCAAAGCCAGCCGCGCGTACCGGGTCATCCAAGCCTCCAAGCGCACAATGGTGTACCAGTGGTTCGCGGATCGGAAATACGGCCCGACCGAACCGCGAGGACCGGGCTGAGTCTTGCTGTATGCGTCCGTGATGCGATTGTTCGAGTCTTGAGTGCTCGCGCTCGAATCTCAGCCCGAGAACAGGACCAAAGCTCGGCCGACCGCAGATACGTTTCCGATGACTTCCATCTCGTTCCCAATCTTTGTTCGCGCTTGGTTCCCCTCACGCTCATGCCTCACTCGCTCCTGACCATCGATATTTGGGACACCGTTCTGCGGCGGCGCTGCCACCCCGACGAGGTGAAGCTCTTCGCCGCCCGAGCGCTCTGGCTGCGCTTCAACTACTGGGTCCGCCCCGAGTTCGCTGGGCCCACGCCGCTGCTGCACCTGAGGCAGCGGTTCGAGCACCAGATTGGGCTGGCCCGCGTGATCAGCGGTGCGGACGACGAGTACCGGCTCGATGAGGTTGTTGAACGCTGGGTCCGGGCCGCGTTCGTCGAGGTCGAGCCCGCGTTCCTGGCCGCGGCCGTGGCGACGATGCGTCAGATCGAGCTCGGGCAGGAGCACGAGGTGTCCTACGCCGACGCGGGGCTGACGAGACTGCTCGAATCGATCGGGGCCGACCACATGGTCGCGCTCTCGGACTTTTACCTCTCGTCGGAAGATCTCCGAGATTTGCTCGCGTCCAAGGCCCCCGGGCTCGCGTTCAGCGAAGTGCTCGTCTCGTGCGACGTCAGCCTCAACAAGCGCTCGGGCCGGCTCTTTTCTCACACGCACGAGCGCTTCCGCCTGCAGCCTGACCAGCACGTGCACGTGGGTGACAACTTGCACTCGGACGTGACCGTGCCGACGGCGCTGGGCGTGCGCGCGATTCATTACTTCGACCCGCCGGAAGAGGCCGCACGGCACCTGCACCGTGAACGCTGGACCGCGCGGCAGACCGACCTGAGCGCGATGTGGCCCACGCTGGCCTGCGAGTTGAGCCACGCCGTGCAAGTGCCGCGTGAGCTTACACCCGACCAGAGCGAAATCTTCATTGCAGGGGTTCGCGCCGCCTCGCTGTTCGTGGGGCTGGTGCTGCGAGCCATCGAAGAGGCGATCAAGCGTTCGGTACCAGTAGTGCATTACTTCACGCGCGAGGGTGTGTTCTACGAGCGGATCCACCGCGCCCTCGCGGCCGCGGCCCCCGGGTCGTCGCTGGTCGGCACGCCGATTCCGGGCTCGGCCTTGCTCGAAGTCAGCCGATTGGCGACGTTCGCGGCGTCGATTCAAGCAGTCACCACGCACGAGTTCATGCGGCTATGGAACCTGTATTCCTCGCAGCCGATGAAGAGCATGCTGGCGAGCCTCGACCTTCCCGAGTTTCAGGCCCGCCCTCTATTGCAACTGCACGGGCTCGACGCCGACACGCCCGTTCAGTACCCATGGTCCGACTCGCGCGTGCAGGCTCTCTTTGCTGATCGGCGCTTCGTGCGGCTGATCGAACGCAAGCGTGACGGGCATCGTGCGAACCTCAAGACGTACCTCGCATCGCGCGGGTTCGTTGACGACGGCCGACCCAAGGTCGTCGTGGATATCGGGTGGCGCGGCACGATCCAAGACAATCTCGCGTGGATCTTCCCGTCCTGCACGCTCCACGGCGTGTACCTGGGCATGCACGCCACGCTCAACGCGCAGCCGCCCAACGTGACGAAGGTCGCGTACGCGGCCGACTCGCGTGTTGATCCGGTGAAGTACGGCAACGTCATCAAGTACGAGGTTCCGTTCGAAATGACGAGCAACAGCCCCGAGGGGAGCGTGATCGGTTACGGGCCCGGGGCCGAGCCGGGCGCGATCGCGGCGCTTCGAGATCACAACCCCGAAGAGTCGGCCGCGTACGACCGCTGCGCGAAGTATTTCCAGGACGGCGTGGTGGCGGCCGTGCCGGTGCTGGCGCGGTGGATCCGCGATTACGCCGTGTCCGCGCAGGACCTGCACCCGATCGCGCTCAACGCCATGCGCACGCTGGTGGCCGACCCGCCGATGCCGATGGTGCGTGCGTACTTCGACCTCAAACACAACGAGACATTCGGGCTGGGCGGGTTCGTCGAGATGACCTCGCACTCACCCAAGTGGCTGGCCAAGGCCGTGGCGACCGACCCGCTTGCGCGCGGGCAGATGGACCGGCTCGAACACGATAGCCGCTGGCCCTGCGCGTTCCATCGCTTCAACGAGCTGGAAGAAATGCGCGCGGAGTACGCGCGGACCAAGCTCGGCGCTCGGCCTCTTGTGGACTACCACGCCACCGACCTCGCCGCGGCCGCGTTCGCGCTGCAGCATCTCGAAAACTCAGGAAGCTGGAAGCTTGTGCGGCGTATCAAGCGTTCGCTGCCGATGCGGGCGTTGGCGCGGCTGCGGTTCGGAGAGGGCTGGGACGCGGGACCTGGTGTTGAAGACCCGGTGGCGCGGCTGGGCTGGATCACACAAGGGCGGACGTTCCGGGTGATTCAGGCGATCAAGGCCTGGCCGATGGTGAAGGACAGAGCAAGGCGAAGGTACGGGGTGAGAGATCTGGAGAGGTGGTAGAACCGGTCCCGCTCGAGGCAGCGAACATACCACCCGTCTGCCCATAATCGAGACAGCACATGATCCAGCTCAACGAGCGTTTCCGCCACGCTCTTTCTTGCGGTGTGGATGATGAACCTAGACGATTCTCACGCTTCGTAAACGCGTGTCTGAACGTCGTTCCAAGTCAGCGACGGCTGGCCGGGTGTGTCTCCCAAGCGAGACTCAACACGGGCGCGGTGCTCGTCAACGTCTGAGCAGGTCACCTCGATCTCGATAGATCGAACCTCGGCGTGATCGCGACTTCGCGCCACGCGCTTCGGGTGATATCCAGCGGATTGACCGAATCGGCGACGACATCGCAACCGAGTCGAAGGTTGTCCGCCGCGACACGGCACGCCACCATGTAGCCTTCGGGTCTGTCAAGAGTTGCGCCCGTATCGCGAAGTGCCTGCTCGAACGTGTCAATCCGCAAGTGCAACGCCTTCCGCATCCATGCCACGTACCTCGCCAGCGTTGTCTTTCTCGCGCCAGCAATCTCGTAAAGATGTACAGCATGTCGAACGCTAGGAAATGAAGAGGAGCAGAGTGGAGCCGAGAACCTCAACCGCACCACCGAGGAACCGGCTCTGGACGTCCTCGGTGCCGACCGGCCCACGACCCCCGAAGAACACCGAGAACCGGAGCAACCCTCGGTGGGACGGCGAAGTTCGCCATCGCGACCTCGCTGGCTCTGGAATCGTCGTCGATCCTTCAGCTCATGTTGGCGTTGGCCTAGTCTACTGTGGTGATAATACGAAAAAACCCCTGCGAACGCAGGGGTTTTTCCTTCAAGTGGAGCGGACGTGAGTCGAACACGCGACCTCATCATTGCGAACGATGCGCTCTACCAACTGAGCTACCGCCCCGTCGATCTGTCCGAGGCCCGGTGGCCTGCGGCGATCGGCGAGATTATACCCGGGCGAAACGTGGTTGACCGGGTTTGACGAGAAGGGTCAGGGTCTACCGCGGCTCACGAGGGAGCGGGGGTGGGCGTTGGCCGCCGAGAACTCTGAAGAATGCTGGGATGGGCGAACCGGGGTTGGGGCGCTATCGTATTTGAGAATGGTGTCTCAGTTGGAAGAAGAGCTTTAGGCAATGGGCAATGGGCAATGGGC
>Ga0209181_10000289_pt1 | contig 94310 bp, 87 predicted proteins | sample MAT05_FD_187208 | JGI IMG/M metagenome (GOLD analysis project Ga0209181, IMG submission 187208) | Freshwater microbial communities from Lake Fryxell liftoff mats and glacier meltwater in Antarctica - MAT-05 (SPAdes) (version 2) | ecosystem: Environmental > Aquatic > Freshwater > Ice > Liftoff...
CAGTACCTTGAAAAGCTCAGGCCATCGGAACAGGCCGACGACGCATTTGGCCTTTGGAAAGATCGCGAGGTCGACGGCCTGGACTATCAGGCAAGGCTGCGTGCGGAATGGTGAAAGCCCTCTTTGGAGGTGCTCGATGCCCATCAGGAGTAATCGACCGAGGCGGTGCGCCCCCGGTACACACCCCGCGCACGCGCGTGGGTGGTGCGGGTTCCCATGTAATGGGTCAGTGGCTCCGGATCGCACAAAAACTTTCTAAAGCTCCGGCAACTGCCCTTACAGCTCGGTTTCCTTGAACGGGAAGCGCATGAAGCGGCGATCTTCCAACATCCTCGCCCACGACTTCAGCGCGCCGGCTTGCTCGCGAATGCACCCCATGCTCGGATGCCAAGTCCTTCCGCTGTCGCGAAGCGCGCCACGTTCACGTTGAAACTTTGGCGCGGCTACGCGAGCTTGCAGTTCGGCGTCCATTTTCGCGATCTTGCTTTGATGGCGCACGAAGTTGTTGCGGAGCCTCCTCAAAATATCGATGGACTCCTTCTCAAAATCGTGCGCATAAAGCGGCAACTCGAAGACCTCCTTAAAGTAGAGGTCTGCGGCTTTGGTTAGGGGCAATCTATGTCTATTCTTCTTGTCTCCAGCCTTGCCATCGACCTTCCGACATTCCTCATTTTTGGCTTTGGCGTTGCCTTTTTGCTTCGATGTAGTTCGCATCCGGCGCAGTACCTGTAGCCCAGGTCGTGGCCGCCACAGGTGCGTCAGCGGGCGAACCATTCCAAGGCTATACAACGCTTGGAGCAAAACTTTGTGACGAATGAAATGCGGCAGAATGAAGCGGCGAACTAAGAACACATCATGTTGACGGAAATACAAATCAAGAATTTCAAGGCATGGCGAGATACGGGAACAGTTCGGCTCGCACCGTTGACAGTCATCTTCGGAACGAACAGCTCGGGCAAATCAAGTCTCGGTCATCTATTGCTGGCGCTTAAGCAAACAGTTCGACTCTCCGACCGCAAGCGTGCCTTGCACATGGGCGACGAAAATTCGCTCATCGACCTTGGCACGTTCGCAGACTGCTTGTTCGGCCACGATCTGAAATTGCCACTGGAGTTCTCGCTGCGTTGGAGGCTGCCCACAATCTTGACAGTCGGGAACGCACTGGTTTCGGAGCAGTCCTATCGCGGCGACGAGTTGCGCCTCTCCAGCACCCTGCGAGCCGATAAAGCCGAGCAACCGCAGACAGAGTCGTTGCAGTACGAGTTGATCGAAAAGGGGAGCACTGTCCTGAAGGTCAATCACGCCCGAGCCAGCGTGAACTGTTCACCGCTCAGACTGGTTCACGCGGTCGATCGTAAATGGCCGGTGGAGCCGCCGGAGAAGTTTTATCGCTTCGCCGATCGCACGCTGCTGCGGTATCAGAACGCCGACTTCCTGGCCGACTTTACGTTGCAAACCGAACGTATGCTGGAGCAAGTTTATTTTCTCGGCCCGCTGCGACGGCCAGCGCGTCGCGTCTACCAGTGGTCTGGAGACACGCCACCCGATGTGGGCGCGGAAGGCGAATTCGCGATCGCAGCGTTGCTTGCCGCAGAGGCGCAGGGCCGCAAATTGAACCGTGGATACAAACGGCACAAGCAGCAGTTCGTCGCGTTCATCGCGGAATGGCTGGCTGAACTTGGCGTAATCGACAGCTTTACGGTTCGACGCGTGGCTACAGGGCGGAAGGAGTATGAGGTACTGGTCAAAACGCACCCGAAGTCTCATGAAGTCAAGCTGACCGACGTCGGCTTCGGAGTCTCCCAAGTGCTACCGGCGCTGGTTCAGGCTTTCTACGCACCCGCCGGCTCGACTGTGTGGATGGAGCAACCCGAGATTCATCTTCATCCGATGGCACAGTCCAACCTGGCCGATGTTTTCATCAGCGCCGTTCAGGCCAGTGAGAAAAGCATAAGTCGAGACATGCAATTGATCGTCGAAACACACTCCGAGCACTTCCTGACTCGCCTACAGCGCCGAGTCGCTGAAGGGAAGATCGACGTCAAGGACGTTGCGATCTATTTTGTGAATCGCAAGGGCGCTGCGGCTGAAATGGAAGCGCTGCGACTGGATATGTTCGGCGAGATCGAAAACTGGCCGGAGAATTTCTTTGGCGACGAGATGGGTGACATCGCGGCACGGACCATGGCCGCGCTACAGAGGCAGGCCGCGGGCGAAAAGAGCGCGCAATGAATCCGGCGGTGACCGACACCAATGTGTTGCTGGTGGCCAACGGCAGCCATGCGGACACTTCGCTTCAATGCCGTCAGGCCTGTGTGGCCCGACTTCTCGCACATCAGAAAGACGGTGTGGTTGTGATCGACGACGCCTACCGGATATTGGGCGAATACCAGAACAAGACCCGGCCGAATCAACCCAAGGGGGTGGGTGATGTGTTCCTGAAATGGCTTCTGCAAAACAGCGCGAACGCGAATCGGGTGCATCGTGTCGCGATCAGCGAGACGCAACCCGACGAGTTCGCGGAATTTCCGGATCCAGACTTGCAGCCTGCGTTCGATGCGCCGGACCGCAAGTTTGCTGCGGTGGCCCATGCGCACCCCGCCAAACCGCCGATCTGGCAAGCCGCCAACAGCAAGTGGCTGAACTGGTGGCAACAGTTGCGGGCGCGCGACGTCCACGTCGAGTTTCTGTGCCCTGATGACGCACTCCGCTTCTACGCCAAGAAGTTCCCACGCGCAGTCGCGCCGCCATTGCCGTCGGACAGATGAGCGACTTTTTCCGCTTCCCACATATCGCCCACCTTGCTTGGCTAGGCTCGGGCGAGCCACGCGACGACAAGGTCTTGGCGCCGGGTGAAGTGGAGACATTGCTGGCCGGCGACGTCACCGTTGAAGAAAAGCTGGACGGCGCCAATCTTGGAATTTCCTTTTCCACCGACGGTGAGTTGCGTGCGCAGAATCGCGGCGAATACCTCCGACATCCATTCGTGGGCCAGTTCCTGCATTTATCCGAATGGCTCTCGATTCATCAGGATGGGTTGTTCGATACGCTGGGCACTGATTTGATCGCCTTCGGCGAGTGGTGCGCCGCTCGACATAGCCTCGACTATTCCCGGTTGCCGGACTGGTGGTTGCTGTTTGACGTCTACGACCGTAGCGCGAAGCGCTTTTGGTCTTCCGCGCGGCGCAACGCCTGGGCCCGAGAGACCGGCTTGCAGGTAGTTAACCAAGTTGCGCAAGGCGGTTTGTCGCGTACTGCGTTGATACATTTGGTCGAGCAGGAGCGCAGCGCCTTTCGAGATGGGCCGATTGAAGGCGTGGTGATTCGCCGTGAGTCGGACGATTGGCTGATCGAGCGCGCAAAGCTGGTTCGCGCCGACTTCTCCCAAGGCATCACCGAGCACTGGCGGCGCCAGCCGCTTCGATGGAACCGTGTCGCGGCGACGGCGGAGTGAGGCATGATCGACAGCCGGTTTAGTGCAAGCCGCTGCGCGTACGGCGCACTTTACAAACAAGGCGGCTCAGTCCACATGCATCGCTGGCCCCGCAATTTGTTGGGCACTCAGGATGGCCATCACAAGGCAGTCGAAAGCGCCACGTGACGCCACTGCAACAGACCCGGCTGGAAAAGGCCGCTGCGGATTGCGGGTTCGAGCTTCCACCGGTGTTGAGCGACGACGCGCTGGTTCTGCGCTCGACGCGATTCCCGGAAGCAGTGTCGGTGCGCATGCGTGACGATGTCACCTTGATAGGGAGTGGGGAATTCATTTAGCGCCCAGGATTTCGACGGACGTAACACCCAGACCCGATCCATCGGCTGCGTCATGCCGGTTCCTCGCTGCCGCTCCACATCGTGCCTTTCGGCGGCGTGAAAGACCTGACCGCACGATCGCCTGTAGGAGAAGGAACCATACAAGGAGCACTACAAGCTGCTGGTCGACCACCTGCCGAACTTGAACCCGAAGGCGCGCGCGCTGCCGGACGCCGAAGCCGAGCCCAATATGCCACCGCCGGTACGCGACCGCCATTTGCAGCAAGCGCTGGATGCGCTGCCAGAATGGCAGGCGCTCCTCGAAGCGATTGCACAGCGTCGCGCGCAGACCCCTCTGCAGGACCATCGCCGCATTCGAGCCGCGGCCCGATCTAGGCCCAGACGAGCAGACGAGGGTAAACAAGACGTTACAAGTAATTGTTCGAATTGGGAAAAATGGCATCCGTTGAATTAGAATCACAAAACTATGCTTAATTTGACGAACTAGGCCATGCCCAATCAGACAATGGCGACCGATCTCCAAATACCGCCTCGCGAGGTGCAGCGTCGTCTGGCCCTGGACAACCCGTGGTGGCGGGCGGGTCAGAATATCGACCCCGAGGAGAGCGGTTGGCCGCGCCGGGCCTATTTCAGCCAGTTTTCCACCCTGGTGCGCAACGCCGAGGTACGCCGGGCCGTGGTGCTGATCGGTCCGCGACGGGTCGGCAAGACCGTGATGCTCAAGCACCTGGTGGCGCAATTGCTCGACGACGGAGTCGCCGGCACCCAAGTGCTGTTTCTGTCGTTGGACACGCCGCTCTATTCCGGCCGCTCGCTGGAGAGCCTGGTGCAGATGTTCGCCGACCTGCACCGGCATCCGGCCAAGCAGACCCTGTGGGTGCTGTTCGACGAGGTGCAATACCTCAAGGACTGGGAAGTCCACCTGAAGTCGCTGGTCGATACATATCCGCGCATCCGCTTCGTGGCCAGCGGTTCGGCCGCCGCCGCGTTGCGCATGAAAAGCCGCGAGTCGGGCGCCGGGCGCTTCACCGAATTCATCCTGCCGCCACTCACGTTCGCCGAATATCTCAAATTCGCCGGCCAGGAGGAGGCCCTGATTCGCGACGCCATGCCGCAGGATGAGCGCCCGCGCGACCGCGCCCCCGGTTACCTGACCACCGATATTCACGCGCTCAATGTGGAGTTCATCAATTACCTCAACTATGGCGGCTTTCCCGAGGCGGTGATGAACCCCATGGTGCGCGCGAATCCCTCGCGCTTTCTGCGGCAGGACATTGTCGACAAGGTGCTGCTCAAAGACCTGCCCAGCCTGTACGGCATCGGCGATACGCAGGAACTGAACCGGTTTTTCAATGTGCTGGCATTCAACACCGGCAACGAGTTGGGGCTGGAAGATTTGAGCAAGCACTCCGGCATCACCAAGACCAAGTTGAGCGACTACCTGGAGTACCTTGAGGCGGCATTTCTCATCCGGCGTGTCCACCGCATCGACGAAAACGCGCTGCGCATGCAGCGTGCCCGCACGTTCAAGGTGTACCTGACCAACCCCTCCATCCGGGCCGCGTTGTTCGGCATGGCAACGGCCGACGATGAAGCCATGGGGAGCCTGGCCGAAACCGCCGTCTGGAGCCAGTGGTTGCACAGCGCCGAGGTGAGCCGATCGCTGCACTACGCGCGCTGGAAGGCCGGCCGGCAGGATCTGGAAGTGGACATCGTCTCGCTCGACGCTCGCACCCAGAAGCCGCGTTTCGCCGTCGAGATCAAATGGTCGGACCGGCCGGTGTCGGCGCCCAACGAACTGCGCGGCCTGCTTGAACTGGCACGGCGCCACAAGCTTGCGCGCACACCACTGGTCACCACCCGCACCACCACCAGCGAAGCCACCGTGGATGGCTTGACCATCGACTTCATGCCCGTCGCCCTGCACTGCTACACCATCGCGCGCAACCTGCTGCGCGGAACCTGACCCCTGACCCATGACCCGCCGAAACACATCCCAGCTTGCCTATCAGGTCATCCGCATCGAGGGCGCACTCATTCCCGCTGCTCAGCTTGCACACGCTACAAACACCGTGATTGCGCTTAGGCGCCGCTCGCCAGGCGCTTTTGCTTGCCGATGTGGCGGTACTTCAAGCGCCACAGCTTCGCGCCGGTCCTGGTCGCTTCCAGGTACAACCCGCCCGCTCCGCTTATGCGCTTGAAGTTGCACCCCTCGGGGACCGGGCATCCTTGCAGGTGGCATCGGTCAGGGGCATTTCGGGTTTCCCTAACGGCGCCGGGAGTCGATGCCCCCAGTTTGCACGGATGCCCCTAAGAACGCCCCCGGATGTCAAAGCACGTCAACGGACGTCAGAAAACAAAAAACCCGCTTTCCTGGAGGGAGAAGCGGGTTTAATTGGACTTGCTTGGACTTGCTTGGACTGCTTTGGAATCGCTTTTGGCGGAGACGGAGGGATTCGAACCCTCGATACAGGTTTAAGCCTGTATAGCGCCTTAGCAGGGCGTCGATTTCAGCCACTCATCCACGTCTCCGGGGCCGCTGCGAATTATATGCGGTTCAGCCCGCCTGGTCGAGACCGAAGGCCTTGTGCAGGGCGCGCACGGCCAATTCCATGTATTTGTCGTCGATCACCACCGAGATCTTGATCTCGGAGGTGGAAATCATCTGGATGTTGATGCCCTCTTCCGAGAGCGTGCGAAACATCTGGCTGGCGATACCGGCGTGGGTGCGCATGCCCATCCCCACCATCGAAACCTTGCACACTTTCTCGTCACCGCGGATCTCGGCGGCGCTGATCGCCCCCTTGACTCGGCTGTTGAGCACCTCGAGCGCCTTGGCGTACTCTGCGCGATTGACGGTGAATGAAAAATCGGTCAAGCCGCCCACGCTGGCGTTCTGGATGATCATGTCGACATCGATGTTGGCATCGCCCACCGGCCCCAGGATCTGGTAGGCGATGCCTGGACGGTCGGGCACGCCCATGACGGTGATCTTGGCTTCGTCGCGGTTGAACGCGATGCCGGAAATGACGGCTTGTTCCATTTTCTGGTCTTCCTCAAAGGTGATCAGGGTGCCGGAGCGTGCCTCTTCTGCAATCGGCATGTCGGGATCGGTCAGGCTGGAAAGCACACGCAGCGGCACCTTGTACTTGCCGGCGAATTCGACCGAGCGAATCTGCAGCACCTTCGAACCCAGGCTGGCCATTTCCAGCATTTCCTCGAAGGTCACCGTTTTCAGGCGGCGTGCCTCGGCAACGATGCGCGGGTCGGTGGTGTAGACGCCGTCGACATCGGTATAAATCAGGCATTCGTCGGCCTTGAGTGCGGCCGCCAGCGCCACCGCGGAGGTGTCCGAGCCGCCGCGTCCGAGGGTGGTGATGTTGCCTTTCTCATCCATACCCTGAAAACCCGCCACCACCACCACGTAGCCATGTTCAAGATCGGCACGAATGGCGCGTTCATCGATCGCCATGATGCGTGCCTTGCCAAAGGCACTGTCGGTCAGGACCTTCACCTGGGCGCCGGTATAGCTCCTGGCCTTGAGGCCGACAGCCATGAGAGCGATCGACAGGAGGCCGATTGTGACCTGCTCTCCGGTCGAGGCGATCACATCAAGTTCGCGCGGATCGGGGTTGGGCGAAAGTTCGCGCGCCAACCCCAGCAGGCGATTGGTCTCACCTGACATCGCCGACGGTACGACTATCATCTGGTGCCCGGCGGCATGCCATTTGGCCACGCGCCGCGCCACGTTCTTGATGCGATCGGTAGTGCCGACGGAGGTACCGCCGTATTTATGGACAATCAAGGTCATAATGACTGCGCAAAGCGCGTGGGTACCGGGCAAGCATTCACCGGCAAAGCCTTGTATTTTAATTGATTTGCCGGTTTCGGATGCACCCGGTCTGGCACCCGGCCTGGCATTCTGTTAAAGCTTGTGAAGGTTGGCGGCGGCGCCGCTGCGACGCGGTTTTTTTTGCTATCTTTAGTGCGGGAGCGGGGTCACGGGAGATATTGGGCACACTATGGGCTTTTTCGACAAATTTGATCCACGCGACATTCGCCAGCGCCTCGGCCTTAATCAAGATGAGTTCTGGACCCGCATAGGCGTAACGCAATCCGGCGGTTCACGCTATGAATCCGGGCGCGAAATGCCCAAGCCGGTACGCGAGTTGCTGCGCCTGGTGCATGTAGAGCAGGTTGATCTGGAAAAGGTCAAGCGCGAGGATTTCGAGATTCTCGAATACCTCAAGGCCGATCAGCCCGAGCTTTACAAGAAGCTGCGCCGCGCTGCAGTGCGCGGCAAAACGGCGGAAGCCGGCGCGGAAAAACCGCCTGCCTGAACTTGCGCGGGCCGTTCCGGGCATTGCTCTGCTACAATTCGCCTGTTCGGGGCGTAGCGCAGCCTGGTAGCGCACTTGCATGGGGTGCAAGGGGTCGCGAGTTCGAATCCCGCCGCCCCGACCATGAATCCAAAGCCTCGCCCGACCAGCGAGGCTTTTTCATTTTTCGCTTTGTCCATGCCCGGCAATGAACCCTCGTCTCGACCTGCTGCAGTCGTATCCGTTCGAAAAACTGCGCCAGCTGTTTGCCGGTGTCACGCCGCCGGCCGGCCTGCGCGCGGTGAGCCTGGGCCTGGGTGAGCCGCAACACGCGACTCCCGCCTTCATCAAGCAGGCACTGACCGACAATCTGGCCGGGCTTTCCAAGTATCCGGCCACCGCCGGCGAGCCTGCGCTACGCAATGCGATCGCGCAATGGTTGATGCGCCGCTACCGCCTGCCAAAGGTCGACGCTGCCACCGAGGTACTGCCGGTCAACGGCTCGCGCGAGGCGCTGTTCGCCTTGACGCAAACCGTGATCAACGCCAGCCGGCCTGGCGCAACCGTGGTTTGCCCCAATCCCTTCTATCAGATCTATGAAGGGGCGGCGCTGTTGGCGGGCGCTCAAGCGCGCTTCGCCCCTGCCGTGCCGGAGCGCAATTTCGCTTCCGATCTCGGCGCCCTGCCCGGTGAAGTCTGGCGCGATACGCAGATGCTGATCGTCTGCTCACCCGGCAATCCGACTGGCGCGGTGATGAACCTCGACGACTGGCGCGAGGTTTTCGCCCTGGCCGACCGCCATGGCTTCGTGATTGCCTCGGACGAATGCTATTCCGAGATCTACTTCGACGAGACCAGCCCGCCCCTGGGCGGGCTGGAAGCTGCCGCAGCGCTGGGCCGCGATTTCCGGCAGCTGATCGTTTTCTCCAGTTTGTCCAAGCGCTCCAGCGTGCCGGGCATGCGCTCCGGCTTTGTTGCCGGTGATGCCGCCATCATGCGCAAGTTCCTGCTTTACCGCACATATCACGGCAGCGCGATGGGACTCACGGTACAGGCGGCCAGCGCGGCGGCCTGGAACGACGAAGCGCATGTGCTCGAAAATCGCCGGCTGTATCGCGCCAAGTTCGATGCCGTGTTGCCGCTGGTCCAGCCACATCTTGGCGTGAGGCTGCCCGATGCCGGCTTCTACCTGTGGGCCCGCGTGCCTGGCGGCGACGACGCGCGCTTCGCCCGCGACCTCTATGCCAGCCAGGCCGTGACCGTTCTGCCGGGCAGCTACATGGCGCGCGAAGACAGCGGCCGCAACCCCGGCGTGGGCTACGTGCGCATGGCCCTGGTGGCGGAAACCGCCGAGTGCGTCGAAGCGGCGCAGCGCATCGCCAGTTTTTGCGCCAATCGGTAGCCGCAGCCAGACCCGAGCACAGCACCGCCAAACCCGTACTCCCAACCACAATCAACAGGAAGCCAACATGACCGATCTGGAAACCATCATCAACGATGCCTGGGAAAAGCGCAGCGAGTTGTCGCCAGGCAAGGCGCCGGCACGTATCGGCGAGGCAGTCAACCACGTGATCGTCGAACTCGATTCCGGCCGCGCACGTGTCGCCGAGAAAATCAACGGGGCCTGGGCCGTGCATCAATGGATCAAGAAAGCGGTCCTGCTGTCGTTCCGGCTGGAAGACAACGCGCCGATGCCGTCGGGCGCGATGCAGTTCTACGACAAGGTACCGACCAAATTCGCCGACTATGATGCAGTCAAGTTCCAGCGCGGCGGCTTCCGCGTGGTGCCGCCGGCGGTGGCGCGACGCGGCTGTTTCATCGGCAAGAACGTGGTGCTGATGCCTTCGTATGTGAACATCGGTGCCTATGTCGATGAAGGCACCATGGTCGATACATGGGCCACCGTCGGTTCATGCGCGCAGATCGGCAAGAACGTGCACCTGTCGGGCGGCGTCGGCATCGGCGGCGTGCTCGAGCCACTGCAGGCCAACCCCACCATCATCGAGGACAACTGCTTCATCGGTGCCCGCTCCGAAGTGGTCGAGGGAGTGATCGTCGAGGAAAATTCGGTGTTGTCGATGGGCGTATTCATCGGCCAGAGCACCAAGATCTACGACCGCGCGAGCGGCGAAATCCACTACGGACGTGTGCCTTCCGGGTCGGTGGTGGTGCCCGGTTCGATGCCCGACGCCTCCGGCAAGGTAAACTTGTATTGCGTGGTGATTGTCAAGCGCGTCGATGCCCAGACCCGGGCCAAAACCGCGATCAACGAATTGTTGCGCGGCGACTGAGGAAACACCGAACCATCCCGCAGGGAACAACACTGGCTTTTGCATCGCATTGATTTGCATCTGGGCCGCCGTTCCAGACGCAGCGACAGGGCGGCTTGTGCAGTGGGCTCCAAAGGGCATGGCGACCGGCTGCGGGCTGGGTCGTCATGCGTGGCCGATTCACCGGAGGAATATGTCATGTCTGCAATGAAGCGCCTGTTCCAGTTGATGGCCGACAAGAAGGCCTCCGATATCTTCCTGTCGGTCTCCTCGCCGATCAATATCAAGATCAATGGCGTGGCGGTGCCTGTCAATCAGCAGGTGATGGATTCCGAAACCATCACCAAGCTGCTCTACGAGGTGCTGACCGAAAAACAGATCAAGGAATTCGAGGACACGCTCGAACTCAACACCGCCTTTCCGATGCCCGGGGTTGGTGCCTTCCGCATCAGCGCGATGCGCCAGAAGAGCACGCCGGCGGTGGTGGTGCGCTATATCCCGAACGAGATTCCGCCGATCGACTCCCTTGCCCTGCCCGAGGTACTCAAGGAAGTGATCATGGAAAAGCGCGGCCTGATCCTGATGTGCGGCGCCACCGGTTCGGGCAAGTCGACTTCGCTGGCCTCGATGCTCGACTACCGCAACGAACTCAAGTCAGGGCATATTCTTACCCTTGAAGACCCGGTCGAGTTCATTTTCAAGAACCGCAAATCGATCGTCAATCAACGCGAAGTCGGCACCGACACCCTCGATTTCAGGATCGCACTGAAGAACGCGCTGCGCCAGGCGCCCGATTGCATCCTGATCGGCGAGGTGCGCGACAAGGACACCATGGGCGCTGCCATCGCCTACGCGCAATCCGGGCACCTGTGCCTGGCCACGCTGCATGCCAACAACTCTTACCACGCGTTGAATCGCATCATCAGCTTTTATCCGCTGGAGAATCGCCCGGCCCTGCTGCAGGATCTGTCGGCTGCACTCAAGGCCATCATCTCGCAACGATTGATCCGCAACAAGGTCGGCGGCCGCTCCGCCGCAGTCGAAGTGATGCTCAACACGCGGCACATTGCCGAACTGATCGAGAAAGGCGACATCAGCGAGATGAAGGACGCGATGGACAAATCCATGTCGCCCGGCTCGCAGACCTTCGAACAGGCCTTTTTCCGCATGATCCGCGAAGGCAAGATCACCCAGGAAGAAGGCATGGCCAATGCCGATTCGCCGACCAACCTGATCTGGCTGCTCAACAATACCGAGGCAGGCGCAACCTCGCCGGGCGGTAGCGCAGCGGGCGCCGCCACGCCATCCGCGGGCGGCAAGCCAGGCCCGGCGCCAAAAAGCGCGAACGATGTACCCGAGATCGGCGGCGCCTCATTCACCGAAATCACGCTTATCACCGAGGACATCAAGTAATTGGCTGGCGCGGTCACGCTGTACGGAATACCGAATTGCGATCAAGTTCGCCTGGCACGTGCCTGGCTTGATGCCCGCAAGATCGAGTATCGCTTCCATGATTTCAAGCGCGAAGGCTTGGCGCCCCTATTGGCGACACGTTGGATAGAAGTGGCCGGCCTGGAGGCTCTGCTCAATCGCAAGGGCACAACCTGGCGCAAATTGGATGACCGCGATCGCGCCGGTGCAGCATCGACGAGCGGCGCGCGCGACTTGATGACGGCACACCCTAGTATCGTCAAGCGTCCTGTGCTCGATAGCGGCGGGCGGATCGCTGTCGGCTTCTCCGCACAAACCTGGGAAACCCTGTTCTGATGCCCGATTCACCCACTTTTGAACTCGCGCGCCAACTGATTGCCCGTGCCTCGGTCACGCCTGCCGACGGCGATTGCCAGCGCATCATCGGTGAGCACCTGGCTACGATCGGTTTTCGCCTGGAACCCATGCATTTTGGCGTCGGTCCCGAGCGCGTGCACAATCTGTGGGCGCGTCGCGGCACGGGCGCGCCGGTGCTGTGTTTCGCCGGGCACACCGACGTTGTGCCCACCGGGCCGCTGGACCAATGGCATTCCGACCCGTTCGAACCCACCGTGCGCGACGGCAAGCTTTACGGGCGCGGCGCGGCCGACATGAAAACCTCGCTGGCGGCGATGGTGGTGGCCTGCGAGGAGTTCGTCGCAAGCACACCCGATCACTTGGGCTCGATCGCCTTTCTGGTCACCTCCGACGAGGAAGGCGTTGCCGTCAACGGCACGGTCAAGGTGTGCGAAGCATTGAAGACGCGCGGCGAATTGCTCGACTACTGCATCGTGGGGGAGCCAACCGCTACCCTGCGACTGGGCGACACGGTCAAGAACGGTCGGCGCGGCTCGATGTCCGGCCGCTTGGTGGTCAAGGGCGTGCAGGGCCATATCGCCTACCCCCACCTGGCGAAAAATCCGGTGCATCTGGTCGCGCCCGCGTTGACCGAGCTGGTGGCCATCGAATGGGATCGCGGCAACCAGTACTTCCCGCCGACCGCCTGGCAGATATCGAATATCCATGGCGGCGCAGGCGCAAGCAACGTGATTCCTGGCAGCGTCGCCATCGATTTCAACTTTCGCTTTTGTACCGAATCCACCATCGAAGGCCTGCAATCGAAAGTGCGCGCCGTGCTCGACCGTCACGGCCTTGATTACGATCTGGCCTGGTCGGTATCGGGCAAGCCCTTCATGACCCCGCGCGGAGCCCTGGTCGCTGCGTTGACAGCAAGCGTTGAGGCGGTCACCGGCGTTTCCACCGAGCTGTCGACCAGCGGCGGTACCTCGGATGGGCGTTTCATCGCCGATATCTGCCGCGAAGTCGCCGAGCTGGGCCCGGTCAACGCCTCGATCCACAAGCTCAACGAGCATGTGGACATCGCCGCCATCGATCCCCTCAAAGACATCTACCGCGGGGCGCTTGAGCGCCTGCTCGGCACGCCGGCCAGCGCCGGTGCGGCCTGAGCACCCAGCCAGCCATGGCCAGTTCCTCCGGCATGCCGTTTCGCACTGTGCGCGACCTGCTGCGCTACGGTGTCTCAAGCCTTACCGAAGCGAGCGCATTTTTCGGTCACGGCTCGGCCTCGGCTTATGACGAAGCGGCCTATCTGGTTCTGCATACCCTGCACCTGCCGCTGGACACGCTCGAGCCCTTCCTCGACGCACGCCTGACCGAAACCGAGATCAACGCGGTGGTCGAAATTCTCGATCGCCGCGCCACGCTGCGCATTCCGGCGGCTTACCTGACGCAGGAAGCCTGGTTGGGCGAACATCGCTTTTATGTCGACGAGCGCGTCATCGTGCCGCGCTCGTTCATCGCGGAACTCTTGCCCGCGCAGCTCAGCCCCTGGATCGACGCGCCCGAAAAAGTCACCCGCGTACTCGACATGTGCACCGGTTCGGGATGCCTGGCGATACTGGCGGCGCTGGCCTTTCCGCACGCACAGGTGGATGCGGTGGACATCTCGTCGGACGCGTTGGCGGTTGCGCGGCGCAATATCGGCGATTACAACCTGGGCGAACGCGTGCATCTGTTGCAATCCGATCTGTTCGCCAGCGTGGCGCCAACGCGCTACGACCTGATCATCAGCAACCCGCCCTATGTCGACAAGCCTTCGATGATCGCCCTGCCCAAGGAATACCGCGCCGAACCGGAGATCGCGCTGGCCGGCGGCGATGATGGGCTGGTGGTGGTCAAGAGCCTGCTGCGACGCGCGCGTTCCTATCTCAATCGCGGCGGCAAACTGGTGGTGGAAATCGGTCACAACCGCGCCGCGCTGGAACGCGCCAGCCCGGACGTGCCTTTCACCTGGCTTGAAGTGAGCGCCGGCGACGCGTTGGTGTTCCTGCTGGACCAGGATCAACTCGCCTGACCGATCGACACGATCGCGCCGGACTCGCGCCGGCAGCCGTGCCATTGCCCGCGACTTTCTGGGCGGACGGCGACAGGCGTTACTTGCGCTTGAGGTCGTCGCCGCCCATGTAAATGCGGTTCCACACCGGCGCTATCACCAGTTCGTTGATGCACACATGTGGTGGCATCTCGGCGATGAAGCGAATGGTGCGCCCGAGGTCTTCTTCCTGCAGCATGCGCGCCTTTTCTTCCGGACTCGGCTCGACCGGACGCTTTTTCAGGATTGGTGTGGCGACCTCACCCGGACACAGCGCGGTGGCGCGCAGGCCGTTGACACACTCCTCGATGTTGAAGGAATGGGTCAGCGCCATCATGCCTGCCTTGCTGGCGGTATAGGCGGGCCCGGTCAGGTAGCTGAAGTGCCAACCGGCGAACGAGGCGACGTTGATCACCGTACCTTCACGCCTTGCCTGCATGCCCTTGAGAACGGCCAGCGTGCAGAAAGTCGCGCCGTTCAGGTTGATCGCCACCACATTCTCGAAAGTGTCGGCGTCAGTCTCCTTCCAGAAACGCTTCGGATAGTTGATGCCGGCGCTGTTGACCAGAATGTCGACGCGCCCGAGGTCCGCCTGAATGCGCGTCGCCACCTTGCTTACCGCCGCCTTGTCGGCGACATCCAGGGCCGCCGCGCTGACCATGCCCGCTGGCGCACCGCGGCCGGTCGCGTCGGCCACCGCTGCGGTGAGCTTATCCGCATCGCGCCCGGAAATCACCACCCGGCAGCCAGCCTTGGCCAGCTCTACCGCGCCGGCCAAGCCGATACCGGACCCGCCCCCGGTGATCCATGCCACCTTGCCGGCGAGACTCATGACTTGTTCCTCTGTGCCATCAGTTCGAGACTGGCCTTGCGGTCGGCCTCGACCTTTTGCAGGTGCGGGCGCGCCTTCATCATCGTCAGATAGGGCCGTATTTGATCGATTCCCGCCAGAACATCGGCGCCATAGGCCCATTTGCTGGAGCCGGCGATCAGCGGCAGATGCACAAAAGCCGAGCAATCCGCATAGGTCAGCTTGTCGCCTGCGATGAAGGGCCCCCACTTGGCCAGCCCCGCCAACGCCCGTACGCCCTTGTCGAGTTCCTTCTTCACCTGCTCCTTGGTTTCCTCCGATACACTGCCGCCGAAAAACGCGCCCGGATAAAGGCGCCGCGCAGGCAATTCAAGATGCATGTCCAGCAGGTTGACCAGTTCGCGTATCAGGGCGCGCTGCCATTTGTCAGCCGGAAACAAGGGATTCTGCGGAAAGGCATCCTCGATGTACTCGTTGATCACCGAGGACTCGCTCAGGTTTCCGTGCGCGGTTTCGATAAACGGTACCTTGCCCAGCGGCGAACGCCTGAGCATGTCTTCCCGCTGCGAGGTCCACACCAGTTCTTCCTCGAAAGGCACGCCTTTTTCGAGCAGGGCGATCTTGACCTTGTTGTAATAGTTGCTGACGGCAAAGCCGCAAAGCTTGAGCATCGGAAGTCTCCTCTGATTCGGATTCAGGGTTGCATTGCGCATTCAATCATAGTCGAAACAGGGCTTGGTGATAACATTTCGGCTTGTGGCGAACGTTCGGTCGCGAGCAGCGCACCGCGCATGGTGTCATGCCGGGATTGCCCCGCTTCATGCCCGCAGTGCCTCTCCCTGAACGCAGCGTCACCGACCACCTCGCACCGCTGCCCTGCGCGGCCATTCGTAATTCCAGCCCAAACGCCAAAAAGGACCATCATGCTCGACGCCTATATCTACAACGGACTGCGCACCCCCTTTGGCCGCCACGCCGGCAAGCTTGCCTCGGTACGCCCGGACGACCTGGTGGGGGGCGTGATGAATGCTGTCATAGCGGCGTCGCCATTCAAGGCCGAACAGATCGAGGACGTGATCCTGGGTTGCGTCAACCAGGCCGGTGAAGACTCGCGCAATGTCGCGCGCAACGCGCTGCTGGCCGCTGGCCTGCCACAAACCGTCGGCGGCCAGACCGTCAACCGGCTGTGCGCCTCCGGCCTGGCGGCGGTGATCGAATCGGCACGCGCGATCACCTGCAAGGAAGGTGAGCTGTACCTGGCGGGCGGCGTCGAATCGATGAGCCGCGCACCATTCGTGATGCTCAAGGCCGAATCGGCCTACGCTCGCGATTTCAAGATGGCCGACACCACCATCGGCGCGCGCTTTCCCAATCCGAAACTGGTCAAGCAATACGGCAATGATTCGATGCCCGAGACCGGAGACAACGTGGCGCACGACTTCGGTATCACGCGCGATGCGGCCGACGCATTCGCGCTTGCCAGCCAGGCGAAGTTCGCCGCCGCGCAGCGCGACGGCTTCATGGCCGGCGAAATCGCCGCGGTCACCCTGCCGCCAAAATCGAAAAAGGATGAAGCCACGCAAGTCTCGGTGGATGAACACCCGCGCGAAACCACGCTTGAGAATCTGGCAAGACTGAAATCGCTTTTCGAAGGCGGTGTGGTCACCGCCGGCAACGCCTCGGGCATCAACGACGGTGCTGCGGCTCTCTTCGTGGGTAGCCGCGCGGTTGGCGAGAAAGCGGGGGCCAAGCCGATGGCCAGGATTCTCGGCGCGGCCTCGGCGGCGGTGGCGCCGCGCATCATGGGCGTCGGCCCCGCCTACGCGATCCCGAAAGCGCTGGAGCGCGCCGGCCTCACGCTCAAGGACATGGACATCATCGAGATCAACGAGGCCTTCGCCTCGCAGGTGCTGGGCTGCCTGCACCTCTTGAAGGTGGATTTCGAGGATGCGCGCGTCAATCCGAATGGCGGCGCAATCGCGGTCGGGCATCCGCTCGGCGCCTCCGGCGCCCGCATCACCATCTCCGCGGCGCGCCAGTTGCAGCGCAGCGGTGGCCGCTATGCGGTGGTATCCCTTTGCATCGGTGTCGGGCAAGGCCTGGCGATGGTGATCGAACGCCTATGAGCGCGCCTGCCCGGCCACCCGCAGGGTGCGCTCATCCTCCCTCTGCGAGGATGTCATGCAGTAACCCGAGGATAGTCCGATGAGCGAGGCCGGCATCTGGTTCCGTCGCCCAACGCCGGCGGCCATCAAGGCACGCCATGTTGGCACCCTGCCCGGCCTGATGGGCATGGAATTCGACGAGGTTGGCGACGATTTCATCCGTGGCCGCATCGCGGTGGACGAGCGCAGCATCCAGCCGGCCGGCATCCTGCACGGCGGCGCATCGGTAGTGCTGGCCGAGACACTGGGCAGCACCGCATGTGCCCATACCCTTGATCCGGCAACCCACTATTGCGTGGGCCTTGAAATCAACGCCAATCACGTGCGTTCAGCGCCCAAGGGGTCGGGCTGGGTCAGCGGCTTGGCGCGACCGATCCACCGTGGCCGCTCGACCCAGATCTGGGAGATCCGCATCACCGACCATCTCGACCGGCTGGTGTGCATCTCGCGCCTGACCCTGGCGATACTGGAAAAGAAAGCCTGATCGGCGCCCATGGGTGAAATCCTCGACCGCCTGGCGGCGCGCGATTACGGCAAGCGGCGCCGCATTACGCTCATGCGTCATGGCAGCGTCAGCTATTTCGATGAATCGGGTCGCCCGGTCGGGTCCGACATGATGACCCTGAATGAACTGGGCCGGGTGCAGGCCAAGGCTGCCGGCGATCTGCTCAAGGATGCGCGCTTTGACCGCGTCATCGTGTCCGGACTGCCGCGCACCATCGAGACCGCCGAGCTGGTGCTGCAACATAACCATCATGACGCGCCGCCGTACGAGACTTGGGCCGAGCTGCGCGAGATCCGCGGCGAGCGCATGCAGGACATTCGTGACGAGGATGTCGAATCCGGCTTTCTGCAGGTTTTCGCCCAGCCGTCGAACTTCGACGCACGCTTTCTGGGCGGCGAGACCGTGCGTGCCTTCAGCGACCGGGTATTCGCCGCCTTCGCACGCTTGCTGGCCGATCCCGGTTGGCATGAGGCCTTGCTGGTGCTGCACGGCGGTACCAATCGGGCAATCCTCAGCTACTGCTTGGCCGGCGGGCGCGATGGCCGCTGCGACCAGTTCCTGGGCGCCCTGCACCAGACACCGGCTTGTATTAACCTGATCGACATAGGTGCGGCCGATACGGCCGATTATGTGGTGCGCGCGATCAATATCGCCGCACTCGATCTGCTGCAGAAAAAATCCCGCAAGACAACGCTTGAAGAGCTGCTTGTGAAGTTCCTCAAGTTCAAAAGGGGGAAATAGGGTGTTCGAGGAATTCATCGGTACCAAGCCGATCGCCGAGAAACAGCAGTTCGACCTGGGCGCCCTGACCGATTACCTCAAGGCCAAGGTTGAGGGTTTTTCAGGCGAACTGGGCATTGAACAGTTCAAGGGCGGCCAGTCGAATCCCACCTTCAAGCTAGCGGCCGGCGGGCGCAACTTCGTGATGCGCACCAAGCCCGGCCCCGCCGCCAAGCTGCTGCCCTCGGCGCATGCCATCGAACGCGAATACCGGGTGCAGGATGCGCTGTCGATGGCCGGGTTTCCAGCGGCGCGCATGTTCAACCTGTGTGAAGACGAAACCGTGATCGGCCGCGCCTTCTACATCATGGAAATGGTTGAAGGCCGCGTGCTGTGGGACCAGTCGCTGCCCGGCATGAGCCCGGACCAGCGCGGCGCCATCTACGCCGAGATGAATCGCGTCATCGCGCGCCTGCACGGCATCGACTACAAAGCCATCGGCCTGGAAAGTTTCGGCAAGCCGGGCAACTATTTCGGACGACAGACCGAACGCTGGACCCGGCAGTACCGCATGTCCGAGACCGAAAAAATTCCGGCCATGGACAACCTGATCGAATGGCTGCCGCAGAACATTCCGGCCGGTGACGAGACCGCCATCGTCCATGGCGACTACCGTCTCGACAACATGATCTTCCACCCGACAGAGCCGCGTGTGCTGGCGATCCTCGACTGGGAGCTGTCGACCCTGGGCCATCCGATGGCCGACTTTTCGTATCACTGCATGAGCTGGCACATCACGCCGGGCCAGTTTCGCGGCATACAGGGTCTCGACTTCGCCAAGGTCGGAGTGCCGACCGAAGAACAGTACATCGCGATGTACGCTGCCAATTCCGGCAAATCGGTCAACACCCGTGACTGGGGCTTTTACCTTGCCTACAACATGTTTCGCATGTGCGGCATCCTGCAGGGCATCATGAAACGCTATGTCGACGGCACCGCGGCCAGTCCGCAGGCGCTGGATGCAGGCCGACGTGCCAAGCCAATGGCCGAGATGGGCTGGGCCGAGGTCGAGAAAATTTTGCAACGCTGAAAACCGAATGGCTTTTGCCGATCGGCTTGAACGAATTTTTCCCGGGAGACAACGTAATGGAATTCGAATACTCGCCGCGCTGCAAGGAACTGCAGGCGCAACTGCTGAAATTCATGGATGAGCACATCTATCCGAATGAATCCGCGCATCACGCTGAAATCGAGGCCAATCGCGCCAAGGGCAACCCCTGGGTGCCGCTGCAACTGATCGAGCGCCTCAAGGTCAAGGCGCGCGAGCAGGGCCTGTGGAACCTGTTCCTGCCGCGCTCCGACCGCGCTCCCAATGGCGGTTTGTCCAACCTCGATTACGCACCACTGTGCGAGATCATGGGCCGGGTGCCATGGTCGGCCGAGGTCTTCAACTGTTCGGCACCCGACACCGGCAACATGGAGACCTTCGAACGCTACGGTACCGAGGAACACAAGCGCCAGTGGCTCGACCCGCTGCTGCGCGGCGAGATGCGCTCCTGCTTTGCGATGACCGAACCGGACGTGGCCTCTTCCGACGCTACCAACATCCAGTCGTCGATCGTGCGTGACGGCGACCATTACGTGATCAACGGCCGCAAGTGGTGGTCTTCCGGCGCCCCCGACCCGCGCTGCAAGATCTTCATTTTCATGGGCAAGACCGACCCGAGCGCTGCGCGGCACTCGCAGCAGTCGATGATCCTGGTGCCGCGCGACACGCCCGGTGTCAGCATCATCCGCCCGCTGACCGTCTTCGGTTATGACGACGCCCCGCACGGCCACGCGGAAATGGTGTTCAAGGACGTGCGGGTACCGGTCACCAACATGCTGCTGGGAGAAGGCCGCGGTTTCGAAATCGCGCAAGGCCGCCTTGGGCCGGGCCGCATCCACCACTGCATGCGCACCATCGGCGCATCCGAACGTGCGCTGGAGTTCATGTGCAAGCGGGCCCTGACCCGCACCGCTTTCGGCAAGCTGGTATCCGACCAGGGCGTCACCCACGAGCGCATCGCCGAAGCGCGCATCATGATCGACTCGGCGCGCCTGCTGGTGCTCAAGGCCGCCTACATGATGGATACGGTGGGCAACAAGATCGCGCGCACCGAGATCGCCATGATCAAGGTGCTGGCGCCCATCATGGCCGGCAAGATCATCGACTGGGCCATGCAGGTGCACGGTGCCGCCGGTGTTTCGGGCGACTTCCCGCTGGCCAGCCTGTGGGCGCACCAGCGGACCCTGCGCTTTGCCGACGGGCCGGATGAAGTTCACCGCAACATGATCGCCAAGCTCGAATTGGCCAAGCACATGAAAATCCCGGGCGCGGCTGACAAGGTCGAGATTCCTATCACCCGCGGATCGTGAAGGAGAAAATCCATGATTGACGTTTACAGCTGGGCCACGCCCAATGGCCACAAGATTCATATCATGCTGGAGGAATGCCGCTTGTCGTACCGCGCGCATCCGGTGGATATCGGCAAAGGCGATCAGTTCAAGCCGGAGTTCTTGGCGATCAGCCCGAACAACCGCATTCCGGCCATGACCGATTCCGACGGGCCGGACGGCAAGCCGATATCGCTGTTCGAATCCGGCGCGATGCTGGTCTATCTGGCCGGCAAGACCGGGAAATTTCTCGGCAGGACCGACCGCGAGCGCTTCGCCACATTGCAGTGGCTGATGTTCCAGATGGGCGGAGTGGGTCCGATGCTGGGGCAAACCCACCACTTCCGCATTTATGCACCGGAAAAGATCGACTACGCGATCAACCGCTACACCAATGAAACCCGGCGCCTGTATGGCGTGATGGACAAGCAACTGGGCAAGACCGCCTTCATCGCCGGCAAGTCGTACAGCATCGCCGACATGGCAATCTGGCCGTGGCTGCGTAACTGGAAGGGTCAGGGGCAGGACATGGATGAGCACCCGCACCTGAAGCGCTGGTTCGAAAGCATCGGAGAACGCCCGGCAGTACAGCGCGGCATCAAGGTCCTGGCGGATTTGCGCAAGCCCGTGATGGATGACAAGGACAAGGAAACCCTGTTCGGCGCCACCCAGTACGCCAAGCGTTGAACCGGTAGACGGGCCGGCGCAACTGGCCCGTCCGCCAGACGAAGAAGCCTACAGCCCGCCGGCGCGGATTACGCCAACGCCCAGGCCCTCGATTTCGAATGGATCGCGTCGCAGGTCGACTTCGATCGGTTCGAAATCGGGATTCTCGGCCACTAATTGCACCTGGTGGCCCTTTTTGAAGAAGCGCTTGACGGTGACCTCGGTATCCATGCGGGCGACCACGATCTGCCCGTTGCGCGCATCGCGCTGCGCATGCACGGCCAGCAGGTCGCCATCGAGAATACCGATATCCTTCATCGACAGGCCCTTCACCTTGAGCAGGTAGTCGGCCTTGGGCTTGAACATGCCGGGATCGACTGGCAGGTTTTTCTCGACATTCTGCTCGGCCAGGATCGGGCTGCCGGCCGCCACCTGCCCGATCAACGGCAGGGCGATGATCGATTGCATGGCGCCCGATAGCTGCTCGGCCAGACGTATGCCGCGCGCGGTGCCACTGGCGATTTCGATCGCGCCTTTTTTCGCCAGTGCGCGCAAATGCTCCTCGGCGGCGTTGGGCGAGCGAAAGCCGAACATGGTGGCGATTTCAGCCCGGGTGGGCGGCATGCCGGTGCTCTTGACGGCATCGCGAATAAAATCGAGGATCTCGGATTGGCGCGGCGTAAGACCAATGGTCATGGCATATCCTTGGAGATTAAACTGTCTTTTTATACAGGAACTCGCCCTTGAATGCAAGCCCCATGAAGACCAGCCGCGCGCCAGCACAGTCCTACATCGCCCGTGACGGCTCCGAGATCCGCGAACTGATGCATCCCGCGGTACGTGGCGCGAGTCATGGCGTCGCACGAGAGAGTCTGGCCGAAGCCACTGTGCTTCCAGGCCAGAAAACCCATGCGGCGGCAAGTAGCCAAACGCTGCCGAGATTGCGCCTTGCGTACGCCTTCAATCCACTTGAAGTTCTTGAAGAACGCTGAGCAAGTCCCTGGAATCCAGATCCGCGAACGAAGAGTCGTTTCGATTCAACGTCTTGCAAGAGCGACTTTCTCGACCTATGGACTTTTTCAGTGTTTCCCTTGTGTCAGTTCTACTACAGGCCAAATGACGCGGCGAGGCCGGGCCGCGATGAGAGTGCTCAAAATGCCAGAGCGTTCACCGCCGCGACCAATTCCGCGCAACTTGAATAGCGCGCCGCGGGGTCCTTGGCCAGCATGCGATCAAGCACCGGCTGAAACTTCGCCAGGCGCGCCGGCAAGGGTGGCGGGGCCAGCGCCACGTGGCTGTACAGGACTTGGTGAAAATCGTCGCCCGCGAAGGGCTTGCTGCCGGCGAGCAATTCATAAAAGACCACACCCAGACTGTAGATGTCGGTCTGTGGCCCGACCGGTTTGCGGGTGATCTGTTCCGGCGAGACATAGGACGGCGTGCCGATGATGCGCCCGTTAAGGGTCAGGCTGGTGTCGACGCGCATCCGCTTCGCGGTGCCGAAATCGGTGACCGCGAAGGAGCTGGCGCTGCGGATCATGATGTTGGCCGGCTTGATGTCACGGTGCACAATGCCGGCTTGATGCAAGGCCTCAAGGCCTGCCGCCACCTGCACCACGATGCGGCAGGCCAGATTGGGCGAAATCCCGCGCGACAGGCTGCTCGCCAGGTCGCCCATCGGAAAATATTCAAAAACCACATAAGGTCCGCGCTCGCTCATGCCGCGGTCGAGCACGGCGGCAAGATTGGGGTGGACGACCGTCGCGGCAGTCTCGATCTCCCGCATGAAGCGCTCGCGTACCGGATCGTCAAGCGTCGCTGCGGTATCGCTCAACACCTTGATCGCCGCCCGGATGCCGGCCGCACTGCGCCCAAGATAAACCTCGGCCCCGACGCTGCGAGCGAGCCGCTTTTCGATGCGAAAGGGCCCGATGGTCACCGGCGCTGCGTTGGAATCGCCGCTGATCGCGTTCACACGTTCGAACGAAGTCGCCGCATGCGCCCGTGCCAGGCGGGCGTCGACCGCGCGCGTGACCTCTTCGACCGTCAATGGCTTGGTGATGAAGTCGTCGGCGCCCAGTTCCATGCCGCGTCGGAACACCTGTCGCTCGCCGACCGAGGTGATCAGGATTACCGGCAGCAACATGGTGTCCTGGCTGGCGCGCAGGGTCGCGAGCAACTCGAGTCCGCTCTGACCAGGCAAGCGGATATCGGAAAGCAGCAGGTCGGGGGGCGACTGCGTGAGGTGCGGCAGGGCCGCCTCGGCGGACGAAAACGCTCGCACCTGATGGCGTGCCGCACGCAGCACGGCGGCGAGCCAGCCACGAATCGCGTCATCATCATCGATCACCACCAACTGGGCCATTGCGCCTGTTGCCGTGCAATGATGCCCGGCGCCCACCGTTTCAAGGGAGGAGAAGTATACGGTTTGTGCCGGCCGGCGCAGGACGGTTTATGCCCCGCGCAGGCGCACGCTACGCATGACAAGAATCACCGCCAAGGGCACGCAGAGCCCTATCAGTGTAGCGGTGATGTACAGCTCGCCTAGCTGACTGTAGTCGGCCGGCACCTTGACCGCTCGTGTGACCGGATCCTTGACCTCACGTGAAATCAAGAACATCTGGTTCAAATACTTGGTCCCCAGCTGCGAAGCCGAAAGCGCCAGATTGGTGAACGACGCCATCACCGCGAAATAGGTCGCCTTGAGCTTCTCGGGCGCGGAATTGGCGATCCATGCCAGCATCGGCACCATCGCGATCTGCCCGAGCGGAGATTCCAGCGCGGTATCGATCAAGGCGATGAAACGGGCGTCAACCACCCCGCCGGTGCGCGCAGCGGTCCATTCATGCACGCCGTAGAACATGCCGATCTGCGGCAGGGACATCACCGAGCCAATGATCGTAAGCAGGGCCACGATGGTATAGATCGAGCGTTCGGCCATGAACCGGCGCAGGAGCACCAGCCCGATCAGCGCCACCACGCTTGCCACCAGCGACAACTGCGAGAGGAACTGCTGGTCGAACTTGAGTACATCGATCATCCACCATGATGCCCCGGCACCGCTGCCGGGCATGGCACGAAACACAAAAATCACCGTCGCCGTGCCGATCAGGGTTGAACGCGCGCCCGGTTCGAGCTCGCGCAACAGGCGCCACATGAGGAACAGGACGATGGTCATCGAGGCACTGAAAATCACCTCCTGTCCGTACTTGAGATCGCTCAAGCCCACCGTCACCGCGATGCCGGCAAATACCAGGCCGCCGCCCAAGATCCACCAGTTGACCGGCGGCCGATGGTCGACCCGCGGCTGCTTCTGCGGCGCGCGATGGCGCAGCCAGGCGGCGAACAGGACGCCGGCCACCGACACCAGTGGAATCGCAAGGGCGCAGTAGTACACATTGAGGTAGGCGGCGATCTTGAGCTGTTCCGGCAAGGCCCCCACCCCCGACATGAAGAACACGTTCATCAGCGCCACCAGGATGCCGCCTCCAACGATCGCCATACGGCCCAGGGTCTGCATGGTGGTATGCATGGCACGCAGCTCCCCAACCTCGATCGGCAGCCCGTCAGGGCCCAGGCGCGGCACCGCCTCGACCGTCATCGCGTCGGCCACCACGTCCTGCAGCATGTAGCCGACCGGTGACAGAATCGCAGCCAGCACATACCAGCGTTCGGCGGGCATGATTGCGCGCATGGCCTGCGGATCGGCGAGCAGCCCGATCATGATCAAGATGCTCGAAGACAGCAGCAGCGCCCCGAGAAACACCAGCGATTCCTTCCAGCGCCAGATCAGGTCAACCAGGTGCCCGACCGGCATCTTGAGCGCCCATGGCAGCACCGCCCAAAAACTCAGCGCAGCCAGGAACTGTGCCGAAAGTCCCAGGTAATCCTTGACAAAAAAAGTGCCGACAATGGCGGTAAGACCGGAAATCCCGGCCGCCACATAGACCATCAGTGGTGGCAGGAAGGTCAGGCGAAACGAGCGCAGCAGTGAAGTGGTTTTCATGTCATCGAAGTGTAAGGGCTCGCGCCGGACTTTCGCGCCAGCCCGGATGTGTCGGCCAGTGTGCACAAGCACCGGTGGATGTGCTGCAGATATATTGTCTCGATCGGGCCGTGCGCTTGCAGCCGAATAGTCGGCATCCCGGGCTAGTGGCTGGCGCCGCTCAAGCCACCGCTGGTCTGAAAAACCTGCACGGCATCGATCGCATCGAAGGCATAGCGCTGGTTGCAGAATTCGCAATCCACCGACACCGCTCCCTGCTCGGCAATGATGCTGTCGACCTCGGCCCGGCCCAGCATGCGCAGCATGCCCGCGACCCGCTCGCGTGAGCAACTGCAGCGAAACCTGGTGCCGCGCTCGTCGAACAGGCGCAGGTCGAATTGGTGGAACAGGCGATGTATCACTTCGCGCGGGTCCAGTGTCAGGAGTTCCTGCGACTTGATGGTGTGCGCCAGCGCCACCGCGTCGTCCCACCGCGTCGCATCCGCTCCCGCCGCCCGCCCGCCCTCACGCGGCAAGCGCTGGATCAACAGGCCGGCGGCGCGCGCATCGTCAGCGGCCAGGTAGATGCGCGTCTCGAGTTGCTCGGAGCGCTGCATGTAGTGCTCGAGCGCTGTGCCAAGGTGCTCGCCTTCGATCGGTACCACCCCCTGGTAGGCAGGCTGCCCGTCACCCGGATCGAGCGTGATTACGATTCTGCCGTCGCCGACCAGGTCCGCCAGCGACTGGCCTTGGTCGCCTGGCGCTTCACTCCCGAGCTTGGCGGTGGCACGCATCCCGAGATCGGCGTTGCATTCCACCACCATCAAGCGTATCGGCGCGCCGCTGTCACTGGCCTGGGCCTGCAGGACCAGGGCGCCGGCGAATTTGATAGTCGACGAAAGCAGCGCCGCGGCTGCCATAGCCTCACCCAAAAGCGTGCGTACCGGCAGTGGATACTCGTGGCGCTGCATGACCGCGCGCCAGGTCGCATCGAGGTTGACCACCGCGCCGCGCACATCGGCGCGATCAAACATGAAGGGCAGCAGGCAATCACTCATGAGCATTCAATCAAGTCGCGGTCCGTAGCCACGGGCCGGATGGCCCAAATAACGCGACAGGCGACGAGCCAAGTCCAGCCGCGCCGATCGGGTGTACGGCGCGCTTGTGCCGCGCCGCAGCGGTTCCGAGACGCGCCAGTATAATTGAGCGCACATCCACTTCCCGCGCGCCGCACATGAAATCGATCGAAATCAAGCGCCTGGCCGACCTCAAGGACCTGATCGGGCAGGAGGTAGCGATCAGCGACTGGCTGACCGTCACCCAGGAACGCATCAACCAGTTCGCCCATGCCACCGGTGATTTCCAGTGGATTCATGTGGATGTCGAGAAGGCCAGGCTTTCGCCTTTCAAATCGACCATCGCACACGGCTTCCTGACGTTGTCGCTGCTGCCGCATTTCTCGCAGGAGTGCATCTTCATGCCGAGCGTACGCATGGGAGTGAACTACGGACTCAACAAGGTGCGCTTTACCAACCCGGTGCCGGTCGGTTCGCGCCTGCGCGGTCGCTTCACCATCAAGGCAGTTGAAGATATTCCCGGCGGCGTGCAACTCACCATGCTGGCGACCATGGAAGTCGAGGGTGCGGACAAGCCCGCTTGCGTGGCCGAAAGCGTGAGTCGGCGTTACGAGTAGCGGCAAACGAGCGCGCCATGGACCTGCGGCAGGCGACCATCCGCCTGGCCCGCGCCGACGAGGCGCAGGCCATCGCGATACTCTCGCGCGACACCATCGAGGCCGGTCTGCCGTGGCGTTGGCAGCCCCCGGAGATCACGCGTTTCATCCAATCCGAGCGCCACAACGTGATCGTCACTCCAAGCGATGCCGAACTCACCGGCTTCGCGGTCATGAGCTACAGCGAACGTGATGCCTACCTGGCATTGCTGGCGGTGGCGCCGGTGGCACGCCGCACCGGCCTGGCGCGGCGCCTGCTCGGCTGGCTGCTGAAGACCGCGGATATCGCCGGCATCGCCACCATCAGCGTCGAGCTGCGCGAAGACAACCTTGCGGCCTTGCGGCTGTACGAGGAAGCGGGCTTTTTTGAACACAATCGCAAGGCCGGCGGCTATTACGGCCGCGTCAACCAGGTCTGCATGCGCCTGGCCTTGCGTCCACCGGAGTCATCGATATGAACGCCGCCGAAAACACCGTGCGCGACTACCTGGCCGCGATGGAAGCGCGCGACCTCGAGCGGGCGCAGCGCCTCCTGGCACCAGGTTTCACGATGGAGTTTCCGGGCCCGGTACGCATGCAGAGCCTGGACCAATTGCTGGCGTGGGCAAAGCCGCGCTACCGCTTCGCCAGGAAGTCCTATGAGCGCTACGACACCTGTGCAGCCGACGGCGCCATGGTGGTCTACTGCTTCGGCACCCTGTCCGGCGAGTGGCTTGACGGCACGCCTTTCTCGGACATCCGCTTCATCGACCGCTTCACCCTGCGCGATGGTCTTCTGCTCGACCAGACCGTATGGAACGACATGGGCGAATTCAAGTCGGCGCGCGCCGATAAGCCCAGGCCATGAGGCCCGCACCGGCCACCAGCATCGGCAGACAGAGCCACTGGCCCATCGACAAGCCCAGGGATAAAAGTCCCAGGAAACTGTCAGGCTCGCGCGCGAACTCGGCGACAAAGCGAAACACGCCGTAGCCCAGCAGGAATGCCCCTGCGATGGCACCGGTCGGCCGTGCCTTGCGGGCGTAAATCCATAGCAGCACGAACAACGCCAGGCCTTCGAGGCCGAATTGATACAACTGCGACGGATGGCGTACGACGCCGTCGCCAGCCTGCGGGAAGACCATGCCCCACGGCACGCTGGTGGCGCGTCCCCACAACTCGCCGTTGATGAAGTTGCCCAAGCGGCCGAAGGCCAACCCGGCGGGCACCGCCGGGGCGATGAAATCCATCACATCCCAGAAGCCAAGCTTGCGGCTCCTGGCGTACAGCCACATGGCGAAAAGCACGCCGAGAAAACCGCCGTGGAAGGCCATGCCACCGGTCCACACCGCCGGTATCTCATACGGATGTTCGAAATAGTAGGCCGGCTTGTAAAACAGCACATAGCCCAGGCGCCCGCCGAGAATCACGCCGACGACGCCATAAAACAGCACATCATCGACCATGCGCGGATTCCAGCCAAGTTGCGGCTGCTGGCGCGCGCGCAGGCGGCACAGCGCGATGAAAGCGATGAACGCGGCCAGATACATAAGGCCGTACCAGCGAATCGCCAGCGGCCCGATGGCCACGGCGATCGGATCGAAATTGGGATGGGTCAGCATGGTGGTCCCGGTTGCGCCGCGCCGTCATGCGAACCCGGCAAGATCAAAGTCGCGATTGTGCCGCAAGCGCGACAAAGTTCCTGAGCACCGCCGATGAATTGCCGTCGCGCCAGGCCAGGCCGACTTCGAGCAGCGGGCGCGCCCCGCGCAGGCGCCGGTAGATCACGCCTGGGCGCTTGAGACTCAAGATCGATTCCGGTACCAGCGCCACACCCATGCCGGCAGACACCAGTGAAATGATGGTCTGCATCTGGATCGCTTCCTGCACTATGCGCGGGGAAAAGCCGGCTGCGGCGCAAATGCCGATGATCGCATCGTGCAAACGCGGCGCCACATGCCGTGGACTGCAGATGAAGGCCTCGCCCGCCAGCGCCTTCGGCGCAATTGGCGGGCCCGGGTGCGCGCGCGCATGCGTCGCCGGCAGGGCCAGCACCATCGATTCGCTGACCAGCGCGCAGTAGTCGAGGGCGGCGCCCGGGCGCGCCGCACCGGCCGAGTCGGCGCTGTCCGCGGACAAGGGACCCAGCAGAATGCCGCAATCGCTGCGTCCGGCGCGCAGGTCGGCGAGTTGCACATCGGTGGTGGCCTCGCGCAGATCGACACGCACGCCCGGGAAGCGCATGGTGAAACGCCGCAGCAGATCGGGCAGAAACGAATAGTCGACGATGCTGACGAACGACAACACGAGTTCGCCCTGTTCCCCTGCCGCCGCCCCGCGTGCAATGTCGGCCAGGCGAGCGGCTGCGGCCAGCACCGCTTTGGCTTCAGGCAACAAGGCGCGCCCGGCACCGGCTAAGAGAACCTTGCGCTTGCTGCGCTCGAATAGCGCCACGCCGAGTTCCTGCTCGATAGCTCGAATGGTGCGCGACAAGGGCGGTTGCGCCATCGAGAGGGCGTGCGCGGCGCGGCCGAAATGCAGATGTTCGGCGACGGCAACAAACTGGCGCAATTGGCGCAAATCCATTTCGGTACCGAATGATTATCGGAAACCTGATTTTAGTCCGGCAATGGTTTCAATCGGCGCGCACCGGATTGCCGATTCGATGCCGGCGCCGCATTGCCTCTTGGGGTTTACCTCGGAAAGCGCCGGCCGGTCGGCATCGCGAGCGCCACAAACGGGCGCTTGCGGGCATCCGCAACTATTTGCTTGGCACCTTCCGCGAGGCGGCGCCCAAGCCCACCGCATACGGCGCCGAACGCGCGGCGATCATCGGATCGGCCGAAGGCTCCACGCCCTTGGGCAAGACCATCCCCGGTCGCGGACCAACAAACGAAACAAATGACCGCAGCTGAGCATTCGTCACTTGGCGGACGGTTTTCTTACTCGGCGTTTGCCCGAGTCCGCAACCTGACTCGCATGCAGGCACCGGGGGTCCGGTGAATGCAGCGGCACCGCCTTCCTGTCTGCGACACACTTGCCCGACAGTTGCGAGCGACGGCGGCCAATGACGCATAATTCCATTGATACCTAACGGATATCAAATCACTCAACTTAATGTATTGGAGGTTTTGATCACCTTGCGCTACATTGTGTATTCGATGTCTGTTCTGAATATATTCCCACGCGAACCACAGCCTATGCGGCCTTGCCGTTGACCGCTGCAATCTGGGGCAGCTCTGGCGAGAGCTGTCACACTTGCCGCAACGATCGATAGTCACCAACTCCCCAACCAACGAGAGAACTTCCATGGCCGACCAAAAGCCCCTCAACTGGCGCTCCAAAGCGATTACCGCGGGCGTCAACCGCAGCCCCAACCGCGCGATGTTGCGCGAAGTCGGGTTCACCGACCAGGACTTCGAGAAGCCCATTGTCGGTGTTGCCAACGGTCACTCCAACATGAATCCCTGCAATGCCGGAATCCAGCCGCTGGTCGATCGCGCGATGATTGCCTTGAAGGACGCCGGCGCCATGCCCCAGGTATTCGGGGTGCCCACCGTCACCGACGGCATCGGTATGGGCACCGAAGGCATGAAGTACTCGCTGATCTCGCGCGAAGTGATCGCCGACGCCATCGAGACCGCCGTCAATGGCCAGATGATGGACGGCGCGCTGGTGGTCGGCGCCTGCGACAAGAACATGCCCGGCGGCATGATGGCGCTGGCGCGCATGAATGTACCCGGCATCTATGTGTATGGCGGCACCATCAAGCCAGGCATCTGGAAAGGCCAGCCGGTCAATCTGGTTTCGGCCTTCGAGGCGGTCGGCGCGTTTGGCGCCGGCAAAATGTCAAAGGAAGACTTTGACGGCATCGAGCGCAATGCCTGTCCGACCCACGGTGCCTGCGGCGGCATGTATACCGCCAACACCATGTCTTCCTCATTCGAGGCGCTGGGCATGTCGCTCCTGGGATCGTCCTCGATGGCCAATCCTGATGGCGAGAAAGCCGACAGCGCCGCCGAGTCCGGGCGTGCCCTGGTCAATGCGATCCGCCTCAACCTGCGTCCGCGCGACATGATCACGCGCGCCTCGATCGAAAACGCGGTCGCACTGATCATGGCCACCGGCGGCTCCACCAACGCCGTTCTGCATTACCTGGCGATCGCCGCTGCTGCCGAGGTCGAGTGGACCATCGACGACTTCGAGCGGGTGCGCCTGAAAACGCCGGTGTTGTGTGACCTGAAGCCCTCCGGCAAGTACATGATGACCGACCTGCACCGCGTCGGCGGCGTGCCGGTAGTGCTCAACATGCTGCTGGAACACGGCTGCCTCAATGGCGACTGCATGACCATCACCGGCAACACCATCGGGCAGGAGCTGGCGAAATGGCGCAAGACGCCCGATGGTGAGGTGATTCGGCCCTGGGACCAGCCGATGTATGCGCAAGGCCATCTGGCGATACTCAAGGGCAACCTGTCGCCGGAGGGCTGCGTGGCCAAGATCACGGGCCTGAAGAATCCTTCGATCACCGGTCCGGCGCGTGTTTTCAATTCGGAAAACGAAACCATGCAGGCCATCACCGCCGGCAGCATCAAGCCCGGCGACGTGCTGGTGATCCGCTACGAGGGCCCCAAAGGCGGCCCGGGTATGCAGGAAATGCTGGCACCCACCTCGGCGTTGATCGGCCAAGGCCTGGGCGATTCGATCGGCTTGATCACCGACGGCCGCTTCTCCGGCGGCACCTGGGGCATGGTGGTGGGCCATGTCACGCCAGAGGCTTACGAGGGCGGGCTCATTGCGCTGGTCGAGGAAGGCGACTCGATCACCATCGATGCGCATACGCTTTCCCTGCAGCTGAACGTCTCAGAAAGCGTGATTGCCACGCGCCGCGCAGCCTGGAAACGGCCGGCGCCGCGCTATACGAGAGGCTTGATGGCCAAGTACATCAAACTGGTCGGTCCGGCAACCCGCGGCGCGGTCACCGACCATGACTGAATCCACCGCAACACCTGCGACACTGGAGCACACTCAAACATGAAACGCCCTTCGTTCAGCGCGGTGGCGGTCGAAAGCGCGCGCCGCGACCCCGATGCCATGAGCCTGGAACTCAACCTGGTCGACGGCCGCGGCAACTCGCAGAACATCACTCTTTCCAATACCGCAATCACCCATCTGTTGGCGGCGGTGTTCCAGAAGCGAATGCAGGATCCGACCAAGGATTTCTTCCTCAACGAGGCGATACCGCTCAATGGCGTCGGCGTGTTCGACCTGCCCACCGGGCACATCGGGCTGCGCCTGTACCTGAACCCACAGGAAGTCTTCGATGTGGTGTTCGCGCCGGAAGTCCAGCGCGAACTGCGCGACGGTTTTCGTTTTCTGGCCGAGCGCAGCCTGGCGTCGGACAAGGCGTAGCAACCATCCCCCCGCAAGCCCGCCGCAAGCCCCCCGCAAGCCCCCCGCACGTACGCAAGTCGCACGCTGCCGCGCCGGAACGTACCTCGGAGCCTTGGCGGCGCGCTCACCGGCGGCCGCGAGGTGTCCTGACCGGATTTGCCGGCGCTGTCATCGGGCGCACCAGGTCTCGCCTACTTGCGCAAACCAAGCACGGTGCCCAGCCTTTCGTAGAACTCGAACTGCTCGCGGGCGAACTTCTCGGTATCGGCAGGTGAGCGGATCGCAGCAATGGCACCAAAGCCGGCGTTGCCCTTGATCCAGTCGGGATCCTGCGCCAGACGCTTCAACACATCAACCCACTTGGCCACCACATCGGCCGGCAAGCCGGGGGGGCCATACAGGCCGCTCCAGCCCATCACATCTTCCATTGGCGTTAACCCCAACTCGCGGGCGGTCGGAATATCCGGATACTCCTTGAGGCGCTCCGTGGTGGTGGTGAGCAGCCCGCGCATGGTACCGGCCTTGAGCTGGCCGCCAAGGGTGGGCAGGTTGTTGCACAAGAATTGCACCTGGCCCGAAAGTACTGCGGCGGTCGCCTCGCCGCCGCCCTTGTAGCCGATCTGCTCGGCCGAATTCGACGGCAGGCCGGCAGTCCGAAGCAGTATCTCGACGGCCATGTGTTGTGTGGTGCCAGGGCCGGCGGTGGCGTAGTTGAGCTTGCCGGGCTGCGCCTTGAGCGCCGCCAGCAGGTCCTTGATCGTTTGGTGCGGCGAGTCGCCCTTGACCACGCAGGCCACCGGATTGAAATCCAACAGCGAGAGCATGGTGAAATCGTTCCACTTGTAGGGGGTTTTCGAATCCAGCGCCGGGCTAATCGCCTGCGACCCACCACGCGCGATCAACAGCGTGTAGCCGTCCGGGGCGCTGGTGCGCACCCGCTGCGATCCTATGGTGCCGGAGGCGCCAACGATGTTCTGCATCACCAGCGGCTGGCCCATGTACTTGCTGGCGAACGCCGCCAGATTGCGGCCGGAGGCGTCGCTGTCCCCGCCTGCGGCATAGGGAGCTATCAGGGTGATCGGGCGATTCGGATAGGGTTGCGCCATGACGGCGGACGCGAGCACGCAGGTCAGCGGCGCCAGCCAGGCCGCCAAATGTCGCGCGGTGAAAGTCTTCATCGATTTATCTCCCGTGTTGTGGTGGCGGGCGCAGGACTTGCGCGTCGCCAACCGATTGCCAACAAAATTCGGCGGATGGGCTACGATTCATTGTCTCATCACAATGGTAAGCCAGCATGCCTGCCGATCTGCCGTCGAATTCGTCCTCAATGCCCGCCGGGCCGATCGCCGGCGCGGCGGCCTGGGTGGGTCCGCAATTGGCTTGCCGTGACGACTGGATCGTGCGCCTCGGGGCTGACGAGGTCGCCGAGATCGACGCCGCGGTGCGCCACTTCAAGGCCAGCGGTGAAGCGCCGCAGGCCGTCAGTCGAACGAGCTTTCCCCTACCCAACCTGGGTCCAAAACTTGACGCCCTGCTCCTGGAGCTTCTGGAAGAGCGCGGCTTTGTCATGCTGCGCGGCTTTCCGGTACATCGCTACGACATCGAATCGGCGGCCATCGCCTATCTTGGACTGGGCCGCTATTTTGGCAGTCTGCGCAGTTCCAACGGCCGTGGACATTTACTCGGGCATGTGAAAGATGTCGGCGCCGACATCAAAGATGGCAACACGCGCTTCTACCAGACCAATCGTCGCCTCGAATTTCACACCGACTCGGCCGATCTGGTGGGTCTCCTGTGCCTTGCGACTGCCAAAAGCGGTGGCGAGTCTTTTTTGGCCAGTTCGGTGACGCTCTACAACCGAATCCTCGAGCGCCGCCCGGACCTCCTGCCCGCGGCCTTTTTGCCCTACCCGACCGACCGCCGTGGCGAAGTTCCGGCCGGCATGCTGCCCTGGTTCGCGATCCCGATTTTCAACTGGTACGCCGGCAAGCTCTCCACCATCTATTTGCGCCACTACATCGAGGAGGCGCAGCGGCGTTTTGCCGACGCACCACGGCTTACCTCCGCACAGATCGAGGTGATGGACCTGATCGATGAACTGGTGAACGATCCCGCAATTCATCTGCAGATGGCCTTCGAGGCCGGCGACATGCAGTTCCTGCACAATCACCAGATCCTGCACTCACGCAATGATTTCGAGAACTGGCCCGATCCTGTACGGCATCGCCACCTGCTGCGCCTGTGGATTGCGCCCGCGTCGGGTCGCGCGCTGCCAGCGGTTTTCGCGCCGCGCTACGGCGGTGTCACCCCCGGCGACCGTGGCGGCATTGTCGTGCCGGGCGCACGATTGTCGGTATCGCTTACGCCCGAGTAGAATCAATCGTATGCTTGACCAACGCGCCCGCTCACTTCTGAAGACCCTGGTCGAGCGTTACATCGCCGATGGCCAACCGGTCGGTTCGCGTGCACTGTCACGGTATTCGGGGCTGGAATTGTCGCCGGCGACCATTCGTAACGCGATGGCCGACCTGGAAGAACTCGGATTCATCGCCAGCCCGCACACCTCCGCAGGGCGAATTCCCACCCCGCGCGGCTACCGGCTATTCGTCGACACGCTGATGACGGTACGGCCGCTGGATGAATCGGCGCGCCAGGAAATGAGGGAACACCTGCTCCCGGACCAACCGCAGCGGGTGATCAGCGCGGCGGCACAGATGTTGTCCGAACTGTCGCAGTTCGCCGGCGTGGTGATGGCGCCCAAGCGCAAGAGCACGTTCCGCCACATTGAATTTCTCAATCTTTCGGAAAAGCGGGTGCTCCTGATTCTGGTCACGCCGGATGGCGACGTGCAGAATCGCATCCTTTTCACCAGTAAGCCCTATAGCCAGTCGCAATTGATCGAGGCCGCCAATTTCATCAATCAGCACTACGCCGGTGTGGAATTCGACCTGATCCGCGGCCGTATCGGCGAAGAACTCAAGGAATTGCGCGAGGACATCATGCGCCTGACACAGGCCGCAATAGAGGCCGGCGGCCAGGCCCTGGCCGAAACCAACGACAGCTATGTGCTTTCCGGCGAGAAAAACCTGCTCGGCGTATCCGACCTGTCTTCCAACATGGAGCGACTGCGCCGTCTGTTCGATATGTTCGAACACAAGACCGGCCTCATGCAACTGCTCGAAACCTCGAGCCACGCCGAAGGCGTACAGATCTTCATCGGCGGTGAATCCAAGCTGGTGCCCTTAGACGAGATGAGCGTGGTCACAGCGCCCTACGAGGTGGATGGCCGCATCGTCGGTACTCTGGGCGTGATCGGGCCGACGCGCATGGCCTATGAACGCGTGATCCCGATTGTCGACATCACCGCGCGCCTGTTGTCGAGTGCGCTGTCGGGGCAAAACGAGTAGTGCCGAACTATCGCCCACCAGCGCCGTTTGCGCACGGCACGCCGCCCAAAGTGGGCCTGCTTCTGACCAACCTGGGTACTCCGGACGAACCCACGCCAGGGGCTTTGCGCCGCTACCTCAGGCAGTTTTTGTCGGATGATCGGGTGATCGAGATCCCGCGTGTCGTCTGGTGGCTGATCCTGAACGGCATCATACTCAACGTCAGGCCGCGCAAGTCGGCGGCCAAATATCGATCGATCTGGACCGCCGAGGGTTCGCCATTGCGGGTACATACGGAGCGCCAAAGCAGGATGCTTACGGGTTACCTGCATGAAAGGGGTATCGACGGCGTCGAGGTCGGCTTCGGCATGCGATACGGCAACCCTTCGATTGCCGCAGCGCTCGACCATCTGGCAAGTCGCGGCTGCGACCGCATATTGGTGCTGCCACTCTACCCGCAGTACGCGGCCAGCACCACTGCCAGCACCTTTGATGCGGTGTCCGACTGGGGGCGCAGCGTGCGCAACCTGCCGGCGATCGACTTCATGCGCAATTTTCACGATCATCCCGGGTACATCGCAGCACTTGCCGCCAGCGTGCGCGAACACTGGCTGCGTGAAGGCGGCCGGCCCGACCTGCTGCTGATGAGCTTTCACGGGCTGCCGCAATACACCCTGCGCGCAGGCGACCCGTATCACTGCGAATGCCTGAAAACCGCACGCCTGCTGGGTGTAGCGCTGGGCCTTGAGCAAGGTGCGTATGAGGTCACCTTCCAGTCGCGCTTCGGCAAGGCGCAGTGGCTCAAGCCATACACCGGGGAAACGCTGGCACGACTCGGCGCGCGCAAACTCAAACGCCTCGATGTGATCTGCCCCGGATTCGTCGGCGACTGCCTTGAAACCCTGGAGGAAATTGCGATGGAAGGCCGGGAAACCTATCGGCACGCAGGCGGCGGAGCCTACTGCTACATCGCCTGCCTGAATGAGCGCGACGATTGGCTGCATGCGATGGTCGACATGGTGGCGCCACATCTGGCGGCACTCGCGCGCCCGGCAGCGTCCGCGACAGAACTGGCAGACGCGCGCCGCCGCGCGCTTGCGCTCGGAGCGGCGCAGTGAACGCCTGGGCCGGCAAGGCCGCGCTGGCGGCCGACGACAATGAAGACAGCCGCAAGCTGGCCGGCCTGTTGCTCAAGCGCGAAGGCATGCTGGTGGCGCAGGCCGAAGACGGACAACAGGCACTGGACTACGCTACGGCCAACAAGGTGGAACTGATCCTGATGGATCTTGAAATGCCGGTCATGAGTGGCCTGGATGCGATCCGCGCGATCCGCGCGCTGGTGCAAACACGCAACGTGAAGATAATCGGCCTTTCGGCGCATGCCGATGACGCGGCCAAACAGGCCTGCCTGGCCGCAGGTGCAAACGCCTACCTGGTCAAGCCGATGCGCCTGGCGGACCTGCAGCGCGTGCTGGCACAGGTATTCGCCAGCACCTGAACCGGGCCCTGACCACAGGCGGGTGACGGACTATCAACCAGCAACGATCAGGCGCAACGGATGGACCACGCCGGCGGCGACCCTGACCAGACCGAGAAACACGCCCGCGTCGTCATAGGCACGCGCGGCTTCGATCGGCGCCAGCGGCGCCAGCGGCGCCAGCGGTGCCGCGCCAAACCCGATCCGCTGCCCGAGTTTCAGGCGCGCAGCCTGGTTTGCGTCGAGTTCAATGCGCGGCAACACCAGGACGACTTCGTCAGCCGGCAACAGACAGGCATCGCGCAGAGCCGGTGTCATCGCACCGAGCGCAGCCGCATCATGCGCCATCCTGATGGAAAGGCTGCCTACCGCCTCGCGCCGCAGCGCACCCAGATGTGCGCCACACCCCAGCGCACGACCGATGTCTTCAGCCAATGTACGCACGTAGGTTCCCTTGCTGCAGCGCACGCGAAAAACCACCTCAGTGCCGGCGTGCGAGACCAGATCGAGTGCGTGAATCGTTACCTTGCGCGCCTGCCGCTCGACCTCGATGCCGGCGCGCGCATACTCGTAGAGTGGCTTGCCGTCGCGCTTCAACGCTGAATACATCGGCGGCACCTGCAGGATCTCGCCACGAAAACGATCCATCACCGCAGCCACCTGAGAAGTGTCGCACGTAACCGGCGCAGTCTCGATGACCTCACCCTCGGTATCGCCGGTGTTGGTGGTCGCACCCAGACACATGCTCGCAAGATAGGTCTTGTCGGCGTCCAGCAGGCCTTGCGTGAACTTGGTCGCCTCGCCCAATGCCACCACCAGGAGACCGGTGGCAAAGGGATCGAGCGTGCCGGTATGGCCGGCCTTTTGCGCCGCGAACAGGCGCTTGATCAGACCAAGGCAGGCATTGGACGTAAGGCCGGCGTGCTTGTCGAACAACAGCACGCCGTCAAGCCTGCGACGCGGCTGCCTGGCCTGCGCCACCCGGTCGGCGCGCTCAGTCCTTGGCACGCACTGAATTGGCCTGGTCGATCAGGAGCGACAGGGAGATGCCACGCTCCAGGCTTTCGTCGAACTTGAAGTGAAGTTCCGGAATCTGGTGGATCTTGATGCGCTTGCCTAGTTGCACGCGCAGGAATCCGGCGGCTTTTGACAGCCCTTTCAGAATCTCGGGGATCGCGGAATGATCTGTCAAAGTGGTGAAATACACCGTCGCGTGCGCGTAATCGGCAGTGACTTCGACACCGTTGAGACTGATCATGCCGATGCGCGGGTCCTTCAGTTCAGTGCGCAGGATCTCCGCCAGGTCACGCCGGATCTGCTCGGCGACCCGATCGGATCGCGCAAAGCCGCGGTTCTGATGGCGCATGACGAAGACTCGCTGTGGACGCTGGAGCTGTGAGCGGTGCGGCAGGAAATGACGCGTTCAAGCGCCCCCTGCCGGCCGCATCAGGCCAGTGCCCTCGCGATTTCCTCGACTTCGAAGATCTCCAGCTGATCCATGACTTCGATGTCGTTGAAATTCTTGAGAGACAGCCCGCACTCGAAGCCCGCCTTGACTTCGCGCACGTCATCCTTGAAGCGCTTGAGCGAATCGAGTTCGCCGGTCCAGATCACCACGTTGTTGCGCAACAGGCGTGCCGACGAACCGCGCTTTACCGAGCCGTCCAGCACGTAGCAACCCGCTACCGTGCCGACCTTGGTGATCTTGAAGACGTTGCGAATCTCGACCATGCCGATGACCTGCTCGCGCCGCTCCGGCGCCAGCATGCCCGACATCGCCGCCTTGATCGCGTCGACCGCGTCGTAGATGATGTTGTAGTAGCGGATGTCGACGCCGTTTGATTCGGCCATTTTCTTGACGGTTTGATCGGCGCGCGCGTTGAAGCCGATGATGACCGCCTTCGAGGCGATCGCCAGATTGACGTCGGATTCGCTGATGGCCCCCACCGCGGCGTGCACGATCTGCACCCGTACTTCCGGCGTCGATAGCTTGTTGAGCGCCTGCGCCAGGGCTTCCTGCGAACCCTGCACGTCGGTCTTGATGATCAATGACAAGGCCTTGACCTCGCCGTCGATCATCTGCCCCATCACGCTCTCCAGCTTGGCCGCCGATTGCCGCGCCAGCTTGACATCACGGAACTTGCCCTGGCGGAACAAGGCGATTTCGCGCACCTTGCGCTCATCGGCGATTGCCATGACTTCTTCGCCGGCGGCAGGCACGTCCGACAAGCCCTGAATTTCGACCGGAATCGACGGGCCCGCTTCGGTGATGCTCTTGCCATTTTCGTCGAGCATGGCGCGTACCTTGCCGAACGAGGAACCGGCCAGGATCATGTCGCCGCGCTTGAGCGTGCCCGACTGCACAAGGATGGTTGCAACCGTACCCTTGCCTCGGTCAAGGCGCGATTCAATCACCAGCCCCTTGGCCGGCGCATCGCGTACTGCGGTGAGTTCAAGCACTTCGGCGCGCAGCAGCACCGCATCGAGCAGGTCGTCAATGCCCTGCCCGGTGCGCGCAGACACCGGCACGAACTGCGCGTCGCCGCCGTAGGCCTCCGGAATCACACCTTCCGATACCAGCTCCTGGGTCACCCTTTCGGTATTGGCTTCGGGTTTGTCGATCTTGTTGATCGCCACCACGATCGGCACATTGGCCGCCTTGGCGTGCGCGATGGCCTCCTTGGTTTGCGGCATCACGCCATCGTCGGCTGCTACCACCAGAATCACGATGTCGGTGGCTTTCGCCCCGCGGGCGCGCATCGCCGTGAAGGCTTCATGGCCCGGCGTATCCAGGAAGGTGATCATGCCCTTGCTGGTTTCAACGTGGTACGCGCCGATATGCTGGGTAATGCCGCCAGCCTCTCCGGCCGCCACCCGGGTGGTACGAATATGGTCGAGCAGCGAGGTCTTGCCATGATCAACATGGCCCATCACGGTCACCACCGGCGCACGCGGCTCGGGCAGCGCGTCACCATGCGGTTCGGTATCGATCAGGAAAGCCTCCGGATCGTCGAGCTTTGCGGCGATCGCCTGATGGCCCATGTCTTCCACCACGATCATCGCGGTGTCCTGGTCGAGCACCTGGTTGATGGTGACCATTTGCCCCATTTTCATCAGGGACTTGATCACTTCGGCGGCCTTGACCGCCATCTTGTGCGCCAGATCGCCCACGGTTATGGTTTCAGGCACATGGACTTCGCGCACTGTTGGCTCCGACGGCGCCACGAAAGCCGACTGCTCGTCACCGGCATGACCGCCCTTGCCGTGCCCGCGCTGTTTCGGGCCACGCCAGCCGGATGCTCCACCGACATCGCCGCGAGTTTTGATGGCGCGCTTTTTGGCGGCGTCGTCACCCTGCCATGCAACTGCCCCGAGCACCGCGGTCTTCGCCGGCTTCTTGGACGCTTTCTTGTCGTCACCAGGTTTGGCAACGGGTTTGTGCAGGGTGCCGGCGGACAGCGCGGCAGCTCTGGCCGCAGCCGCTGCAGCCGCAGCGGCGGCTTTCTCGGCGGCAGCCTTGTCGGCAATCACTTTTTCGGCCGCAGCGCGCTCGCGTTCCTTCTTGGCCATTACATCGGCGGCCTGCATCTCGCGCAGCGTCTGATAACGCTTGGACTCGGCCTCGCGAATTCGCCGCTGGTTATCATCTATCACCGAAAGCGCTGCGACCGGTTCCTTGGCGACAGCGGGCGCGGCATCGTCACCTGCCGCGGCGACCTCGGCCTCGGCCTCGGGTTCCGGTGCTGCTTCCGGTTCGGGCTCGGGCGCCGGATCAGGTTCAGGCACGGCCGCTTCGACCATTGGCGGCGCTTCGACCATTGGCGGCGCTGCCACCGGCAGCGGGGTGGCATTCGGTTCCGGCGGCGCCGCAACCGCAGCAGCCTCCTGTGCCTCGGCGGCCGTATCGGCTTCGCCTGCAAGCACATCAACCACCGGATCGCGCTGCACCAGCACGCGCTTCTTGCGCACCTCGACTTGAATGGTGCGAGCCTTGCCCGACGAGTCGGCTTGCTTGATCTCGGAAGTCTGCTTGCGAGTGAGCGTGATCTTCTTTTTCTCGGGGGCAGCAGCGCCGTGGCTCTTGCGCAGGTAGTCGAGCAAGCGTGACTTGTCCGCCTCGGTCAATGCCGCATCGGCGGCATTGTGCTCGACGCCGGCCGAGGTCAACTGCTGGACCAATGCCGCGATCGGCATCTTGAGCTCTTCGGCCAGCTGGGCGACGGTAGTAGTAGCCATTGCTATCTTTCTTATCGGGTGCGATCGGTGGTGCTATGAAAAAGCTGAACAGGACCCTGGAATGCGGATTGGCGGGCGCAGCGACTATTCATCGGTTGAGTGGCGGGTACGAGTTTAGTCAGCGTTCGAGCATGGTCGGCTTTTTCGGCGGGAGCGAGCGCGACCGTGGTCGCAGTCGTCTACTTCTGCTCCTCTGCAAACCAGTGTTCACGGGCTTTCATGATCAGTGCCCGCGCCGCCGCCTCGTCCATCGGGTCGATTTCGATCAACTCGTCCAGCGCCAGCTCGGCCAAGTTATCGCGCGACTTGATGCCGCGCTTGGCAAGCTTGGCCGCAAGTTCGCGCGACACGCCTTCGAGCCCTAGCAGATCGTCACTGACCCCGCCCAGGGACTCCTCGGAGGCGATGGCCTCGGTCAACAGGGCATTGCGTGCGCGATTGCGCAGTTCGTTGACCGTGTCCTCGTCAAAAGACTCGATTTCGAGCATTTCATTGATCGGCACATACGCGACTTCTTCAAGCGTCGAGAATCCTTCGCCGATCAGAATGTCGGCAACTTCCTCGTCGACATCGAGTTTGTCGATGAAAAGCGCACGAATCGCAGTGGTTTCGGCCACGTGCTTCTTCTGCGATTCCTCGACGGTCATCAGGTTGATCTCCCAGCCGGTAAGTTCCGAGGCCAAGCGCACGTTCTGGCCGCCGCGGCCGATCGCGATCGCCAGATTTTCGTCGTCAACCACCACATCCATGCTGTGCTTTTCCTCATCGACCAGAATCGACGACACCGCTGCCGGCGCCAGGGCGCCGATGACGAACTGTGCGGGATCGGCCGACCAGATGATGATGTCGACGCGCTCGCCGGCCAGTTCATTGGTCACTGCCTGCACGCGCGAACCGCGCATGCCCACACAGGTGCCGATCGGGTCGATGCGCCGATCGGCGGTGAACACCGCGATCTTGGCGCGCACCCCGGGGTCGCGCGCGGCCGACTTGATCTCCAGCAACCCTTCCTCGATCTCCGGCACTTCGAGCTCGAACAAGGCCTTGATGAACTCCGGCGAGGTGCGCGAGACAATCACCGCCGGTCCGCGCTGCGTACGGTCGATTTTGTGAATATAGGCACGAATGCGGTCACCGACGCGAAACGCTTCGCGCGGAATCATCTGGTCGCGCGGCAGCGCCGCCTCGACCCGGCCCGACTCGATCAGCACACGGTGATTCTCGACGCGCTTGACAGTGCCGTTGATTAGCTTTTCGTTGCGATCAAGGAAATCATTGAGGATCTGGTCGCGCTCGGCGTCGCGGATCTTTTGCAAAATGGTCTGCTTGGCTGCCTGTGCCCCGATCCGACCGAACTCTATCGGCTCAAGCTCTTCCTCGATGAAGTCGCCAATCTGCACCTCGGGATCGTCATCGCGGGCGTCGGTGATGCCGATCTGGTTGTCTTCGCTCTCCAAATCCGGCTCATAAACCACTTGCCAGCGACGAAACGCCTCGTGTTCGCCGGTTTCGCGGTCGATCGCCACCCGCACGTCGGCCTCGCCCTTGAAGCGCTTCTTGCTGGCCGATGCGATGGCTTGCTCAAGCGCGGTGAACACCACGTCCTTGGCCACGTTCTTTTCGCGCGCCAGCGCGTCGGCCAGCATCAGGATTTCCTTGCTCATGAAGCACTTCCCCCTAAAACTCTATAACCGGAACCAGACGCGCGCGGTCAATCCCGGCGAAATCCAGCTCGATAATCTGCCCGTCGATTTCAATCGCGGGTTTGCCGTCCAGACAGCGCGCAATCCCGGTGAAGTTCTTGCGCACACCAAACGCGCCGCCTAAGGGGGCGCGCAACTTCAGATTGATCTCACAGCCGGCGAACCGGGCGAAATCAGCCGACTTGCCGAGCGGTCGATCCAGGCCCGGGGACGACACTTCCAAACGGTCATAGTCGATATTCTCGACCGTCATCGCGTAGGTCAACTGCCGGCTCACCTTTTCACAATCCTCGACCTTGATCATGGCACGCGCATCGCGTTTCGAGGGAGCGGCGACAAGCGGCGCGCCAGCCGGTTTCAAGTCGATGAATACACGCAACAAGCGCCCACGCTGCGAACGCTCGAGCTCGACCAACTCGTAGCCCAATCCCTCGACCGTGTTTTCAATCAGCGCTGATACGTCCATAGCGATCGCCTCAATACCGGCGGCACAAACAAAAAATGGGCGATACGCCCATTTAAAAGTCTTGCCGCCAACCAGCCGGCACCCTTTTTCGAGAGCCCGCCGCAACCCGCAACAAACGCGCGTTTCACACTCGGTCACTCAAGCCTTGAGATTGTAGCAGGAATTGCACCGTTTTATGACAAAACGGCATTTGTGCTTCAGGATTCCCGGGAACCCTCGGGTGGAATGATCATGAGCTTGGAACGACGACGAGTGATGATGGGCGTAGGCGGCGGTGGCGGGACATAGGCCACGCTGCGGCGTCCGGGTTTGGCTGCACGGCGCCCGTCAAGGGTCAGCGAACTGCGGTCGATCGGACCACGTTTGCCACTGCGGTTGCCGGCCATGCCCTTGGCCAGCGGGTTTCTCGCCGCCACCGACTTGCCTCGACGAGACCCAAGTTGAACCCGGCCCACCGCTTTGCCACCACGCCCGGCCGGCCTCTTGCCGTTGCCAGGGCCGGCATCGGCCACACGAACGTTGCCATCGCGCATCGCCGGCGCACGAGCGTTGCCATCGCGTACGCCGGGCGCACTGCGGGCTTTGCCACGTCCGTTGCCCATGGCCCGCGGCATGCCACTCTTGCCGTTTGGCTTCGCCTCGTCGGTGCCACCGTCGCGCGCCGCCGCCGTGCCAACCGGCGCGTCCTTGAGCAAATCCCTGACTTCCAGCGCCGTCAACGGTCGCGACTGTCCGCGGCGTAATCCGCGCGGCAGGGAAATCGGACCGAAGCGGGTACGGATCAGCCGGCTCACCATCACGCCGACCTTCTCGAACATGCGCCGCACTTCGCGGTTGCGGCCCTCGCGAATCATCACCCGGTACCAACGATTGACACCCGGGCCCTCGTCACTGAACTCGCCTTCGTCCAGGCGCATGAAACGCGCCGGACCGTCGTCGAGTTCAACGCCGTCCAGCAAGGTATCGGTCTGCTCGTCGGTCAATTCGCCCACAACGCGGACCGAATACTCGCGCTCGACCTCGTAACGCGGGTGCATCAAACGATTGGCCAAGTCTCCCGAATTGGTCAGGATCAACAATCCCTCGGTATTGAAGTCCAGACGCCCGACTGCAACCCAGCGACCGGACTTGGGTGTCGGCAAGCCTGCAAATACCGTCGGCCTGCCTTCAGGATCATCCTGACTTACGATCTCCCCGGGCGGCTTGTGATAAATCAAAACCTCCGGCGCCTCGCGATCGTTCTTCAGGCGTATCGGCTTGGCGTCCACCCGCACGACGTCACGGCGCGTGATGCGCTGCCCTAAGGTCGCAGTCTTGCCGTTGACGCTGACGCGGCCGGCGGTAATCGCCTCTTCCATGTCGCGCCGTGAACCCAGCCCGGCCTCAGCCAGCAGCTTCTGCAGCTTGTGATCATCACCGATAGCGCCTGGCAGATTGTCGGTGGCAGCGGCCGCGTCATTCGGTGCCGCAGTACGCGGCGCTTTCAGGTTCGCACCGCGCGATGATTTGCCGCCACCTTCGCGTGTCTGCTTGGCACCACGAGCGCGCGGCGAACTGGCTGCGCGCGCACGCTGCGGCGCAGACTCACTTTCGCTGCCCGCAAGTATCTGCTGACCTGCCAGCGCATCCGCAGCGTCACTGTCGCCCGCAACAGCAACGACGCCAGAAACAGCGCCAGTAACGGCGCCCGCTTTGCTGCCCCCCTTGCCGCGCCGGCGATTGCGACGCCGCCGCCGCTCCGCGCCGCCTGCAGCCGGCGCTCCGGTGACCTCGGCGCCGGCTACCGGCACGGACTCCGTCTGGCTGGGCGTCGGCGACGCTGCAGCATCGGGAACGTCGTCATCCTGTGGTTCAGGCAAGTCAGGCTGCATCGGCCAAATCCATCACTTTCTCGATATTTTCGAGCGGCGGCAACTGTTCGAGCGAAACCAGGCCCAGGTCGTCGAGAAAGGCGCGTGTCGTACCGAACAACGCAGGCCTGCCAGGCGCATCGCGGTGACCGACGGTATCGATCCAGCCGCGTTCTTCAAGGGTGCGGACAATTTGCGGTGAAACGGCGACCCCACGTATTTCCTCGATGTCGCCGCGCGAAACCGGTTGCCGGTAAGCAATGATCGCCAGTGTCTCAAGCACGGCGCGCGAGTAGCGCGGCGTGCGATCGGGATTGAGCCTCGCCAGATACGCGCCGAATTCGGGGCGGCTGAGAAAGCGCCAGCCCGATGACAAGGCAACCAATTCCACCGTGCGACCGATCCAGTCCGCGCGCAATTCGTCCAGCAGTGCGCGAATGGTATCGGCACCAATGCGATCCTCGAACAGACGCTGCAACTCCGCGACCGACAAAGGCGCTTGCGCTGTGAGTAGTGCCGCTTCGAGAATGCCCTTGGCTTCGGATGTGTTCACGCAACTATGGCAAACCTGACGTCGCCGACGCGCGGTTCGCTAGCAAACGAAAAATCGTTGGTTTGTGAATGGGTGAAGCGCGCTGGCAGCGCCGCCTGCTTCACCCGTTCGCTTTCAAGGCTGTAACTGTAAGCCCGCTCCGCGGAAATCATAAAGGGCCAAAGAATTGCGTGCCAATTGGCGCGCGCGGCCTGAATTTGCCGGACGAATAGTGCAAGTATACCAAGAACCGGACGAGGGGCCGGCGCGCCACCACACAAACGCCTTCGCACCCGCTACGGCTCGCCGGCGACGCTTCACAGCCCAGACAGCGGCGCGTCCCTCTGCATGCCCTACAACTGCGGAAGATGCGAGCCTATGCGCCCCGGCTTCTTGCGCTTGCGTTGCATCATGGCTGCTCTCCGCGCCATCGCCCTCGATCGCTCTCCACCACTTAGTGGATGGCCATGGCCACCGGCAGCATGCGCGTGACCTCGATCTCGGTGCCGTTCTCGCGATACTCGACCGACTCGCACAGCTGTTCGACCAAACTGATGCCGCGATCATTGCGCCGGAACAAAGCGCTGGCGTCGACATGCCAGGCATCGGCGTCGAACCCTTTGCCACTGTCCTTTACCCTGACAGTCAGTTTGACGCCATCGACGGTTTCGGCGCGCGCGATGTCGACAAGAATCACGCCGTTGGTAAGCAAGGCCAGGCGACGCTCACGCTCACGCGAGTAGGATCGCTGTCCGTTTTGCTCGGCTTTCAAACCCGAATCCAGTTCGAGCAAGCCGTGCTCCAACGCATTGTTGAACAATTCGCTCATCACCACGAACGTCGAGCGATCTTGCGCGCCGACCGGATCGAAGCGCGTCATGAACTCTTGCAGAATCGGAATCACCTCAACATGCTTCAGACGCTCCGCCCCAACGCGCAGGCGCAGTTCCCAGTCACCCGCGGCGGCATGCGAATGCGTGTTGAGGGTTTGCTGCGGCAGCGTAACGGCCAGGTCGCGCTGCGACCGGCGTCGCACTTCAGCATTGCAATCGATGAGCGCGTAGGTGATGTCGTCGGTGGCGCTGTGTCCGGCCAGGTGCTCGACTACTGCGATCTTGATCGCCTCGAAGCGCTGTTCCGGCACGATAGCCTCCACCGCCGCCTTGATGCCGTTCTCGCCGAACTGTTTGCCCTGATTGCACGCCGCCTCGCTCAGACCGTCCGAGCAGACGAAAATCTGCGCGTCGGCGCGAAAGGGCTCGAACTCCGGATGCGCGTCGATCTCTTCGCTTGGCAGCACGCCCAGCGGCAGGTGCCGGCTAGCCCAGCTCTTGACGATCTTCCCGTCGGCGTCAAACATCAGGCAGGGCGGATTGCCGCCATTCCACACCTCGATGCGATCTTCGATGCAATCGATACTGATCAGGGTCGCAGCGACGAAGCGATGCGAAGGCAGATCGCGCCGGATGGTGTGATTGAGTTCCGTCACCAGGGCTTGCAAGCCAAACCCTTTTTGCGCCATGGCCTGGAAAGCGCGGCCCAGCGGCAACACGTTCAAGGCTGCGGTCAAGCCGTGCCCGACGCCGTCGGCCAGCAGAATCTTCAGCGAGCCGTCGGGCGAGCGCTCGGCCATGACGATGTCGCCGCTGAATTTGAACGCCGGTGAATTCCAGGTACGCAACACCGCACCATGCTCGGTTTGAATCGGCAACAGGCGCTTCATCATGTCGCGCGCGGCGCGGTTCTCCTCCTCGGACAACTCGAAGTAGGCGTTTAGTTCGTTGTTCTGCGCCTTCAGCTGGCGCTGGATCGCCGTGTAACGCGCCGCGTTCGACAGATGCGCCTTGAGAATCGCCACATTGACCGGTTTTGGGATGTAGGCGTCCGCGCCGGCGGCGATCGCGTCGGCGATCTCGGCAGTGTCCTCGTTGCCGGTGACAAACCAGATCGGCACCCAGCGCGCCGGTTCGAGTTGGCGCAGTCGCAATGCGGTCTCGCGCCCGTCCATGCCTGGCATCGAATAATCGAGCAGTACCACGTCGGGGCGCTCACGCGTGTAGATTTCCAGCGCCGTCAGACCATCGCTTGCGTGCAGTGCCGTATGCCCCTGGGCCTTGAGAATTGCGCACAGGTACCGCGCCTGTGCCAGGTTGTCTTCGACCACCAGCGCCTTGAGTCGCACCACGGTGCGGACGGAATTCATCTTGTATTCCAGATGCGACAACAGGGCGGGCGGTTAGTGCAGCGTGAACAGCTTGTCGAAATTGGCCACTCGCAATACATCGCGCACTGTGCCGCCGCAGTTGGCCAGACTGACCGCCTTGCCCATCGCCTTGCCTTTGTCGCGCAGCAGCAACAACATGCCCAGGGCGGAACTGTCCAAGTAGTCAACCTCGCCCATATCGACCACCACTTCAGCAACGCCCGCACCGGCGAACGCGTCCTCGTAAGCCTGTTTGAAGCCGCGATGACAGGTGAAATCGAAACGACCCTTGAGCGCAAGTCTGGCCTTGCCGTTCTCTTGATTGACGCTGACGTTCATGATATTTCTCCTAAAAAAAGTCCGCAGCTAATACACAAGCAATCACCCAATTGACCGGCGCGCCACGCGCTGGCCCATGCTCAATCCCGGTCCGTGACTGCCAGGCAGTGACAGCAAACCTGCCGCGATGTTCTCGAGCGGTACCACTTCGTTGGCAGCTGCGGCCGCGATCGCCTCGCACTGCATGCCAAATAAAAAGCAACCGGCCTCGTCCTGCACTACACTCCATGCCCCGGCATCGCGCAATTCCCGCATCATCAGCGCACTATCCTTGTCCAATCCGCTCAGCATCAACCCCGCACGAACAGCCCGGCGATTTCCGCGCCGGATTGGAACAACACTTCGACCGACGGTCGATGGCGCTTCGGCGGCGGCGTATCCGACACAACGGCCACGCACCTGGCACCACTTTTCCACAACAAGGGGGGATGACTGCCGGGAGCGGCGTAAGCATTACGTGGCAACCCCCGTTCACCGTTCTCTGTCTCCTTATCGGCAGCGTCACAACATTTATTGAGGCGCTCGGTGAAGCTTATTGGTGAACCCTGCAGACATGCGCCGGGCGCGGAGCATGTCAGGGGAATCCGGTGGCATTCCCATGGAGGCCTGTTCACACGAAATGCGCAAGTGCATCTTGTATGAACAGGGCATCCGCACCGACCATCCATCCGAAATCGCTCATTCCGGCCAATCCTTTCCTGAAAAATCGGTGTGTCGGGTGTATCCTCCTGCCCGTGCGCCAACCGGTGACGTGACACTGGAAACACCGGAAATACTGGAATGCGCCCGTCGGCAAATCCACCGGCCAGTTCAGTAAGCGCCAAATCAACATTATTCAGGCCTTCGCCCGACAATATTCGACGAACATGGAAGTTCTTTTCCCGTTTATCAGCCCCAATTTCCGCCCGTGCCAGCAATCACACGCCCTGAAACAATCCTCGGCGCGACCAGCGATGCTTGCCCGCTTGCCGGCATGAAGAGCCAACGCCTGGGCATTACCGACCGCTTCAAGACACTGACGCCGGTCCCGTTGCCTCAGGCCGCCGGCCGTGCGCCGGTGCGCATCTTGTGTGTCGAGGATTCCGACAGCGATTTCGAGCTGTTGCAATTCGCGTTGCGCGCCGCCGGCCTGGCGCATACGGCGATTCGCGTCGAGGACGAAGCAGGCATGCGCGGGGCTCTGGCCAGCGGCAACTGGGACGCAGTGATTTCGGATCACAATCTGCCGAGCTTCTCTTCGGCGGCCGCATTGCGCGTCTTGCGCGAGCAGGAGCCCGATACACCGTTCCTGATCGTCTCGGGTGCCATCGGCGAGGACGCCGCAGTGGCGGCAATGCAATCCGGTGCCGACGATTACCTGATGAAGCACAGCCTGAAGCGGCTGGCGCCAGCCATCGAGAATGCGCTCGCCGCCGCAACCGAGCGCCGCCAGCGCCGTGCAGCCACTTCCGAACTGCGCGCTTCACTGGATTACCTGCGCACGGTGCTCACTGCATCCCCGATCGCCATCATCACGCTTGACACCGACCTCAACATCACCCTTTACAACGCCGCCGCCGAGCAGGTACTTGGCGTCGAACGCGACCGCCTGCCCGGCTATCCGCAGCCGATCGCGGACGCCGACAACCGCCGCATCATCGAACGCCTGAAACAGGCGATCCGCAGCGGCCCGGTGCGCAGTCAGGAGGAAACCTGGATCCGCGGCGACGGCCAGGCGCGCGACTTCACTTTTGCAGCCGCCAGTCTGGGCCAGGATGAAGCAGCAGGTGTGGTGGTGTTTGTGACCGACAACACCGAGCAAAAGCGTGCGGAGCTGACGCAGCGCGAGACCGAAACGCGTTTTGCCGCGATTTCTGCCAATCTGCCCGGGGTGGTGTTCCAGATGCTGGCACGACCGCAGCAGCGCCTCTTGCTGATGCCTTTTGTGAGCGCCGGCGCCACCAAACTTTTCAATGTGGCGCCGGCCGATTTCCTGGCCGACCCAGCGCGCTTTGTCGACCTGCTCGATGCGGCCGACCGCGACGCCGTATTCGAGGCCCTCGATCAGGCGATCCGTCTTGGATCGGTGCTCGAAGGCCAGTGGCAGATCGCGCGCGCTGACGGCAGCCGGCGCTGGATTCAACTTTCGGCTACCGCGCGTGAAGCCAATGGCGGCAACTGGCTGTTCGACGGCATCATCACCGACATCACCGCGCAAAAGGAAACCGAACAGGAGCTGACCCGTTCGCGCGAGGAACTGCGCGCACTGACCGCCCATATCGAGGCGCTCAAGGAAGAGGAACGGCGGGCCGTGGCGCGTGAGATACACGACGACATCGGCAGCACCCTCGCAGGCATGAAAGCAGATCTTGCCTGGCTGGCACGGCACTACGCACCAGGCCAGGCCGTGCTTGACAAACTTGCAGGCATGACGCGGCTGGTGGATGGTGCGGTGCAAAGCGCCAACCGCATTGTCCAGGCGCTGCGCCCCGGCATTCTCGACTACGGCATCGCCCCGGCACTGGAATGGCAGGCCAAGGATTTCGCCATTCACAACGGCATACAGGTCAGCTTCGAGACCAACGAGGATGAACTGGCGCTCGATATCGAACAGTCGACGGCGCTGTTCCGCGTATTCCAGGAATCCCTGACCAATGTTTCCAAATATGCGCGTGCGACCCGCATCGAGACCGAACTGTTCGCCACCGTCACCAGCGTGACTCTGGAAGTGCGCGACAACGGTGCCGGACTCAAGCCTGGCGACCTTATAAAGCCCTCTTCCTTCGGCATCCGCGGCATGATGGAACGCGTGCGCGCCCTCGGTGGATGGCTGGACATCAGCGGCCCGGCCGGACAGGGCACCACCGTGATGTTGTCGATTCCGCGCCGCCGCCCGGGCAGCACCACTCAACTAATACAGGAATCCACTTCATGATTCGCGTCCTGATTGCCGACGACCACGCGATTGTGCGCAAGGGGCTGGTCCAGATCGCGTCGGAGAGCCGCGAAATCGACATGCGCGGCGAAGCCTCCGAGTACAGCTCCCTGATGCGCCTGATGAAGGAAAATCCCTGCGACGTTCTCCTGCTGGACATCTCGATGCCAGGCAAGAACGGCATCGACGTGCTCAAGATCGTGCATGAGCAATATCCGAAGACCCAGGTGTTGATTCTTTCGATGTATCCGGAGGACCAGTACGCGATTCGTGCCCTCAAGGCCGGGGCCGCCGGCTACCTGACCAAGGACACCGCCCCGGAACGGCTGGTCGAGGCGATCTTCTCGGTCGCGCGCGGCAAGAAATACATCACTCAACAGGTTGCCGAAATGCTGGCCACCCATCTGGTGACCGATACCGAGGGCGCACCGCACGAGGCCTTGTCGGATCGCGAATTCCAGACCATGCGCCTGATCGCCTCGGGCAAGCAACTGTCGCAGATCGCCGAGGAGTTGTCGCTGAGCCCGAAAACGGTGAGCGTCTATCGTGCCCGCGTGTTGGAGAAAATGCAGTTGAAAAACAACGCCGAGATGACCCACTACGCGATCAAGCACGGCCTGGTCGAGTAGCCGCTCCGCCGGCCCGGTAGCGCTGCTCTTCAAAGCTGCGGTCGCGCACCTCGCCCACCCGGTTGAAGAACACAGCGCTGGCCAGCGCGTTGCGGGCTTTTCCCTTGTTCAGCCCGGCATTGACACGGCGGCCCAACTCCACGCTTTGTAGCCAATCCAGGATGAACAGCGTGCGCTCGATGCGACTCAACTCGCACAGCGCCACTGCCAGGCCGTTCTGGCGCGGGTAGTCGCCGAGTTTGCTCAGCATCAGCGAGGCGGTAACCGAGCCCTGCTGGATCGAGGTGGCCAGCCTCAGAATATCGTCCCAGTGGGCGCGGATAGCTTTCACGTTCAGCCGGTCGGTGCTGACCATGGGCTTGAGTGCGTCGTAGGCTTGGTTGCCCTTCGGGATGACAGCTTGATGTAGGCCAGATCGCGGATGCGGGGCGCGAACCGGAAGCCCGGCAGATGCATCAGCGCGAAGACATGATCGGTGAAGCCAGCCGTGTCGGTGTAGTGCTCTTCGATTCGCAGGTCGGACTCGTGACAAAGCAACCCGTCGAGCACATAGGTCGAATCGCGCACGCCGACATTGACCACCTTGACGCTGAACGGCGCGTATTGGTCTGAGATGTGGGTGTAGAAGGTGCGGCCCGGTTCGGTACCGTACTTCAGGTTGACGTGGCCGGTGACTGGCGCAGCCGGGCCAGCACCGTCGTCTTGCTTCCCTCTCGGTGTTTGAGCAGATCGTCCAGGCGTTGGCGGTGTTCGGCCTTCAAGGAGTCGGTCAGCGTGGCGTGAATGCGCCGGTTGGCCCGCGTGATGGCTTCGGCGCAGATGCGCTCGACAACATCGAGGGCGGGATGATCGTGCGCCGCTCCCGCAGGGTGTCGAGCACGGCGCCCGCGAGCAGCACCCCCTTGTCGGTTTGCAAAGCCATCGCGATGGTGGCGTGCAACGCCTGGCGGTAGTGCGCCAGGCCGAAGGGTTCGAGCTTCAGGTACGCACGAAGCTCCAAAAGATGCTCACGGCCAGTGGCCTCGGGTTCGGCGTACTGCGGCCAGCAAGCCGGGTCGATGCGCAACTGGCGCCCTATCCAGCGTAGCAGCGGTGCCGGCGCGGCGGCATCGGCCAGCAAGCCCTGTCCCGGGAAGCGCAGCAGACTCGACTGCAGGGCCAGGCCCAGGCGGTCGGCATCGCCGCGTCACTGGCGAATCAGCCGCAGGTCGGCTTCACTGAAGGCGTAGCGCCGGATCAGCTCGTCATCGGTATCGGGCAAAGCCAGCAGGCTTGCCCGCTCGGCGACGCTCAGGATGGAACGACGGAGCATGCTGACTCGTTCTTGAAAACGCTGGGTTATGCTGAGCCAGCCAAGTGGCTGGGCGCTGCTCGGAAAATCAAGGTCCTGCGATTCTCGAAAATAGCTCTTGAAATGCCATTCTCGTTCGCTTACCATTTCAATGAGTTCCGATAAGAAAGATGCCCATGCGACCATCCACCGTGCTTGAGCTTCGGCGTAACCTCATTCGAGAAACGGTGACCCGCTTTCGCACGACGAACCCACGCATTTTTGGGTCGGTGCTTCACGGCACGGACCAGGAAGGCAGCGACCTCGATTTGTTGGTCGATGCGCTGCCTGGTGCCACGTTGTTGGATTTGGGCGATCTGCAAGACGAACTGAAATCGCTGCTCGGTATTGATGTTGACTTGCTGACACCCGGCGACCTACCGCCGAAGCTCCGGGCCAAGGTACTCGCGGAGGCTCAACCGGTATGACCGAGAGCCGGCTGCCGGATTACCTCGATCACATACAGCAGGCCGCAGCCGATGCGCGCCGATTCGTGGGAGGGTTGGCCAAGGACGACTTCCTGGCCGACAAGCGCACACAGCAGGCCGTCATCATGAGCCTCATCATCATCGGAGAGGCAGCCACGAAGGTCATGGATGGCTACGCAGCATTCGCGCAAACACACCCCAATGTGCCTTGGCGCAGCATGCGCAACATGCGTAATCGCATGGCACACGGCTATTTCGACATCAACCTCGATGTGGTGTGGGAGACCGTTCAGGAGTGGCTGCCTGAACTGTTAAATGTACTTACCGCCGCCCTCCACGATGCCGAAAACGAAGGACACAAAGACGAAGGAATGGAACCATGACCAACCCGAACAATCCATGCTGATCGGCTATGCACGCGTTTCAACTCAGGACCAGAACCTTGAGTTACAGCGTGAGGCTCTGGCCAAAGTCGAATGCAAGAAGGTCTTTGAGGACAAGGTAAGCGGCACGCGGGCTGATAGGCCCGGTTTAGCCAAGGCAATGGAAATATTGCGCGAGGGCGACACGCTGGTAGTTTGGAAGCTCGACCGCTTGGGTCGTAGTGTCAAGCAACTAGTCGATCTGGTAGGTGCCCTGCACCAGCAAGGTGTCCAATTTAGGAGCCTGACTGACGCCATAGATACCGGCACGCCATCAGGACGTTTCTTCTTTCACGTTATGGCCAGCCTCGCCGAAATGGAGCGCGAGTTGATCGTCGAGCGCACACGCGCCGGACTGGAAGTCGCCCGACAGCTTGGCCGCAAGGGCGGACGCAAACCAAAGATGACCGAAAGCAAGATTGAGTCAGCCAAGAAACTATTGGCTAACGGCGTTCCGCCCAAGGATGTTGCACAAAACCTCGGTGTGTCTGTCCCGACACTCTATCGCTGGGTGCCCGCCTCGACAATCCACGCTTGAGCCGTCCACATGGCCGTTATGCTTTACCAGAGACCGCTGCCAGCGAGTTGGCTAAATTGTTTAGCTTTTCCAGGTAAGCGATGGACCGGGTGTCATCTGGCCGCATGCGCTTAGCCGCTTCCAGCGACGCGCTTCGGTCTGCAAGGGAGTTTCTATTTTCATCCGGATTGGAAACGCTTTGCGTCTGCGCGTTGAACTGATCTGCGTCGGGCGCAGTCACATCGAGGCGCTGCTCGCCGTTGATGACGCTCTGCATCGCAGAGCTTGTCCGTCATTGCCTTGAGGTCAGTCCCTTGAAATGTTGCTAAGGTCCTTTCCTGCCATGATTTCGCTGGCCCGGTGGCCTGTGTAAACATCGCCGGTTCCCTGCGCCACAGCCGTCGAATTCGTTTGTGCCGATACCCGCTGCCCAGCGCCGGGGGTCCCGAAAACGCCGCCAAGCGACTTGGTGTCCGTGCCTGCGATGTGCCTGGGTGCACGAGCTAGACAAAGACTTAGCGTACGATTTTTTCCGTTTTCTGAGGCGCCCCCTCATTGGCACACACGCCTGCGATCGTCGAAGTGCCGGCAGGCGCAACGGTGGCATGAACGGTGTTGCCATTGCCGCTGTATTGAAGTGCCGCGAAGCTCAGAAGGCGCGACATGGCGATGCCGCGCCCGTGGCTGTCGAAGGCGCGTTCCGGACTCATCTCGAGATAAGCGCGCCAGTCAAATCCGGCACCCTGATCGACAATGGTGAAGACGATGCTGTCGCCGCGCCTGGCCAGGCGCACGCTGGCGTGGCGCTGCGCATTTTCGAGCGAGGCCAGGCGGCGTTCAACCTCTTCGCGCCAGGCACCTTTCTCGTTGAGTTGCGATTTTTCACGATAGCTGATGCCCAGATTGCCGTGCTCTACCGCGTTGATCATCAGTTCGGACAAGCCCAGCACGGTCACGTCGGGCTGCGGGCAGGCGCGCGCCAGGAATGAAGCCAGGCGGCGCGCTTCGCCGAGGGTGCGGAAGCGGAATTCGCCCTCGACAAGAGCGCGCGGATCGAAGCGATCATCCACAAGGGTAAGACGGTTGCGGCGCATTTCAAGCGCCGCTTCGACAATTGCCAGCAGCACGTCGCGCTCGAACGGCTTGGTCAGGTAGTAATAGGCACCGTGGCGCAGGCCTTCGGCAACCTGCTCCTTGCCGGCGGCTGCCGTCTGCATGATGATCGGCAGGGCGGCGAAGCGGCTGTCGGCGCGCATGCGCGCGAGCAGCTCCATGCCGTTCATGACCGGCATCATGCGGTCAAGCAAGACCGCATCGAAGCCGTCCGGATCGGCATCGAGCATTTCCCAGGCGACCAGGCCGTTTTCCGCCTGTTCAGTGCGGTAGGCGGGTGAATCCAGGTGTTCGGCCAGGATCTCCAGATTGAGCGGCTCGTCGTCGACCAGCAAGATGCGGGCGGCGTCCGAGCCCAGCACCGGCGAGGTGGCGGAAATGGTGGTCATGGATTCTCTTCTCGGTGCTCGAAAATTGATCTCAGGAAGCTTCGCCTTGGGCCGGCACGAGCGCCTGCGCGCAAGCATCCAGCGGCAGGCAAACTACGAAGGCCGCGCCGTGCGCCGGTGGCAGGTTGTTGCGGGCGCAGATGCTGCCGCCGTGCGCGGTGACAATCTCGCGGCAGATCGCCAAACCCAGGCCGGTACCGCCGGCACCGGTCTTGGTCTGTGAGGACTGTACGAACTTGTCGAACACGGTTTCGAGCTCATCCTCGGGAATGCCGATGCCGTCGTCGCATACACTGAGTTCAAGCTGACGGCCGCGTGCGCCACCGCCCACAGCTGGCAACAACCTGCATGCCACCGCGACCCGCCCGCCGGCGGGCGTGAACTTGAGCGCGTTCGACAGCAGATTGCGCAGCACCTGCAGCATGCGGGTGGCATCGATACCGAGCAGCGGCTGCGCCTCAAGTTTGGCGCTCAATTCGATGCCGCGCGAACGCGCCAGTGCCTCGAACTCGCTGATGACTTCCTCGATCAGGCTGCAGGGGTCGGTCGGTTGGCGCTGCATCTGCATCTTGCCGGCTTCCAGCTTCGAGAGGTCGAGCAGGTCATTTAGCAGCAACAAAAGCCGCGAGCCGCTTTTCTGGATGTTGCGGAAGTAGTGCAACAGCTTGGCCGGCTCGACCCGGTCGAACTTCTCGACCCCGAAATTGGCGAAGCTGATGATCCCGTGCATGGGTGTCCGTAGTTCGTGCGACATGTTGGCCAGAAATTCGCTCTTGGCCAGGCTCGCCGCCAGCGCCACCTGGCGCGATAGTTCAGCCGCTTCGCGCGCCTGTTCAGCCTGCTGGCGCTGCGCCTGGGCCTCGCGCGAGGCCTGCTCCAGACCGACAGTGCGCGCCTCGACTAGTTGCGCGAGGTTGTCGCGGTGGCGCCTGAGCTCGGCTTCGGCCAATTTGGCCGCATGAATATCCGACGCGGTCCCCGAGGTTGCGATGAGGCAGCCCGCGCCATCGCGCGAAGCAATGCCGCGAAAGCGCAGCCAGCGGTAGTCGCCACTTGCCATGCGAAAGCGCGCCTCCCACTGCGCGGCAGCCGATGCCTCCAGCATGCGGCCGGCGCCGGCATCATGTTCCGCCAGATCGTCCGGATGCACCAGCATCAGCCATTGATCGCGTAAGCGCGGCATGCCGCCTGGCGGGTAGCCCAGTATCTCGTCGAAGCGCGGCGAAAAGTAAAACCTGTCGGTGGCGATATCGCGCTCCCAGATACCGTCGTTCGAGCCGTCCAGCGCGCGCTGGTAGCGCGCCTGCAGGGCATGCATGGCGGCTTCCGCCAGCTTCGTTTCCTGGATGTCGGTCACGGTTCCGGCAATCAGAATCACCTGGCCCTGAACATCCTGGACCGCACGACCACGCCCGCGAATCCAGCGATACGCGCCGCCCGCGCCGCGCATGCGCGCCTCCCATGCGACCGACTGCCCGCCACGGAACATCGCCGCCATCGCCTTCTGCGCAATCCCGCGATCGTCCGGATGGGTCAATTCATGGAGCGCAAAGCGGCAGTTGGGCAAGCTGCCTGGCGCATAGCCCAGGATCTCGGCCACCCGGTCCGAGCATTGCAGCAAGTCAGAGCCCGCCGCACGCTCCCAGATGCCGTCGCTCGCCCCTTCGATTGCCCGCGCATAGCGCACCTGCATGAGGCGCAACTCCTCGCTTGCCAGGCGCGCATCATGCACGTCCGAGAGTGTTCCAGCGGTCAAGCTCGGCCGCCCCAAGGCGTCATGCACGCAACGCCCGCGCACGCGCAGCCAGCGAAAGCCGCCGTCACCGTGCAGGAAGCGTGATTCCCAGGTGATCGTTTCGCGCGCCCGGAGCATAGCTTCGACCTGCAGTTTATGGGAGGCGCGATCTTCCGGATGGATCAACGCATCGACCTCGGAAGTAGTCTGCGGGATCGCCTCGGGCGCGAGCGCCAGTACCTCGCAAATCCGCTCGGACACGAAAAATGTTTCAGTCGCCAAATCGCGCTCGAACACGATGTCGCTGGCGCCCTCGACGGCGCGCTGGTAGCGCTCCTGGCTGGCACGCAGGGCCTGCGCCGCCTCTTTTTGCGCGGTGATGTCGCGCTCGATCGCCACGAAACGCTCAAGGCGGCCCAGGTGATCGAACACCGGCGCGCACTCAATCTCCACCCAATAAGGCTTGCGCTTCCTGGTGTAGTTGACCACCTCGACGGAGAAGGCGCGACCGGCTGCCACGGCGGCGTGCATCGCGGCAACCGTTTGCCGATCAGTAGCCGACCCGTGCAGAAGGCTGCCTGGCGTACGACCCCCGACTTCGTTCTGCGCGAACCCCGTCAATCGCAGGAACGAATCATTGACCCATTCGATCCGGCCGGCGGCGTCCGTGATCACCACCATGCTGTCGGTATGACTGGCGGCAGCCGACAGCATGCGCGCCTCGGATTCGCTCTGTTTCAAGGCATCTATCATCTGCCGGCGCGCGGTGATGTCCTCGACAAACCACCAGTAGCGGCCCGCGCCGGCAGCAGCGTCAAGCGCCACCGCCGACACGCGTACGGGAACACGGATGCCGCCTCGTGCCATGTATTCCCGCTCGCAGGGGACCAGGTCTTCACCGCCTGCCAGTCCGGCAGATGCCGCTCCGACAGCCGTTGCGCTTGCGGGCACGCGCAAGGTTTGCTCGGTCATTGTTGCGAGCTCGGCGGCCGTATAGCCGGTGATCTTTTGAAACACCGCATTGCAACGCAGGATGCTGCCGTCCGCAGCCAGCAGCGCCATGCCGATCGGTGCTCTGGCAAAGAGCGTGTCGAAGGTGGGCTCACCATTGCGCTCTCCTTCCCGCAGTGGCACGCGAGCGCCGCCAATGCGCATTGCCAGCAGAGCAGTCAGCAAACCGGCAGTGGTGAAAAACGCTGCCAGGCCGATCTCGCGCAACCTTGGCGGTGGCGTGAAACCGTCGCTGGCCCATGCCAAGGCCGCGATTGCGAGGCCTGCCCCCAGCACCAGAGTACTTGCCGTCAGCCAACGCAAGGTCACAGGGTCAGTGCCCGGCAGCGGCGTTGCGCGCCTGCCTTCCCGGCCCGCCATCAGCCCTGCTCCACTCCGGCCACCACCGACGTGACGGCAGCCGCCTGGCGCCGCCGGGCCTGCCCGCCATCCAGCGCCAAGCTCACCACGAAGGTGGTCCCGGCCCTGTGGCCGGGGTTGGATTCGGCGCGAATACTGCCGTGATGGGCCAGCACGATCTCGCGACAAATCGCCAGCCCCAGCCCGGTGCCGCCGGCGCCGGTCTTGGTCTTGGACGACTGCACGAACTTGTCGAACACGGCTTCAAGCTCGTCCTCGGGAATACCGATGCCTGCATCCCTGACCCGGATCTCGATGCCCGCAACCTGCGGGTCAGCGGCACGCCGCCCGGCGGGCAATGCGGCCTGGCGCGCCGACACTTCGACGCAGCCGCCTTCCAGGCTGAACTTGATCGCGTTCGACAGCAGGTTGCGCAGCACCTGCAGCATGCGCGTGGCGTCCCAGTCGACGCCGGGCAACCCGGGGACGCAGGCGCAGATCAAGCGCACATGGCGCGCCAGAGCCAGCGCCTCAACCTCCGCAATCGCCTCGGCCAGCAGGTCCTCGACTGTGCCGGGCGCCAGATCCAGCAGCATCTTTCCGGCCTCGAATTTGGACAAATCGAGCAGGTCGTTGAGCAGGCTCAAGAGGCGCGTACCGCTTTTATGGATGTTGCGAAAATAATGCAGCAACCGGTCAGTCGCGACCTGGGCGTGCTTTTCAACGCCGAAATTGGCGAAGCTGATGATCGCGTGCATGGGCGTGCGCAATTCATGCGACATGTTGGCCAGGAACTCGCTCTTGGAGTAGTTGGCGCGCACCGCCGCGGCGAGTGCTACCTCGGCGCGTTGGCGCTCGGTTTCGGCTTCCAGTCGCGCCACCTCGAAGCCTGCTGTACGCTCCTGCACCAACTGCGCCAAATGGTCGCGATGCAGCTTCAGTTCCTCCTCGGCCAGTTTCGCCGCATGGATGTCAGTCATGGTGCCTGCTGTCATGGTGGGGCAAGCGGCGCCATCCAGCACCACCCGGCCGCGCCGGCGCAACCAGCGATAGTCGCCGCTGCTGGTGCGCATGCGGGTATCCCACACCACCGGCGCCAAGGTCGCGTACATCGCCTCCACCGCGCGCAGGTGGGCATCCAGATCATCCGGGTGGATCGGAGCACGCCATAGTTCGAAGCTGTTGAAGTGCGGGCCCGGTGGATAGCCGAGGATTTGATTCAGCCGTTCCGACACATAGTATTCGCCGCTATGCACGCGGCATTCCCAGATCACGTCGTTGGCGCCGTCCAGCGCGCGCTGCAAGCGCTCCTGTGCCTCCATCAATGCCGCCATCGACGAGCGCCGTTCGGTGACGTCGCGCATCACCGTCGAGTAGAACTCCACCGCTCCGCCGGCGTTCCTGTGTGCCAGGATGGTCTGCGACACCGGCAGCATCCGGCCGCCTGCGATGATCAGCTCAGTTTCCCGCTCGTGGAACTCCTTGAGGCCGGCGCTCGCTCCCGCTTGCTCAAACAGGCGGTCGACCACGCCCTGCGCACACGCGCCGGCCAGGGCGCCGGGATGCGCGCTGGCGGCATCACCGAACATGTGTTGTGCAGCGGCATTCACATAGGTAGGTGTGCCCTGCGGATCGAAAGTCATGATCATGTCAGGGCTGTTGGCCAGCACCTGCAGCAGGTGTGCCTCGCGCATCTGGGTTTCCTTTTCGCCATGCACGTCGGACATCGAGCCTGCCACGATGCGCGCATCGGCTTCGGTGAAACAGCGCCCGCGCACCCGGAACCAGCGATAGCTGGCATCTTTCAGGCGCATGCGCACGCGAATGTCGAAGGAGTCCTCGCCGCGCATCATTGATTCGTAAGCTTGGCGCGCCGTGACGCGATCGGCGTGATGCACCCGCTTGGCCACCCAGCCCACCATCTCCTTATATTCCTGTGGCGCGAAACCCAGCAATTCCATGTAGCGCGGCGACAGGTAACAGGCGCCGCTGCCCGCATCGAGTTCCCAGGCGCCATCGGTGGTGCCGTTCATCATGCGTTCGAAACGACTGCGACTTAACCGCAGATCCTGCGTCATCGCCGCGGCGAGCACTTCGGCACGCCCGCGCATGCGCAGCTCGAAGCCCACCAGCACCACAGCCAGGCCCGTCAGCATCACGCCAGCCAGCGCGGCCGCAAGTTCCTGCCACAGATCGGCAGTGCCACCATAGAGCGGCGGTGCCGTCGCATCGATCTGCCACGTCCGCCCCCCCACCGCGATCACTTGGCGGGCGGCAAGCCACCCTGAATTGTGTGCAGCCCGCCCGGGCACATAGGTGTGCGTGAACATGGGGACTGCCGATGGCGCCGGCGGGTCGCGATCCGCGAGCGTGAAGTCGAATTCCGGTACGGCCGACCCAAGCATGGCGCGCTTCAGGTCATGCATGCTCAAAGGCAGGTAAACGAAGCCGCGCAAGGCCGCGCGGCGCTCGCTGACCGACTCGAGCTTGCGGCCCTTCCAGTAGAGCGGATGAAACATCAGAATGCCGGGCTGGACTGCGCTACCCACCTGCTCGTGGATGAGGTTGAGCGGCGCCGAGATACGCATGTGCGGGCCGGCGGCGGCGGCATCCATCGCGGCGCGCCGCACAGGTTCGGAATACATGTCGAAACCGATGGCATGCCGATTGCGCGGTTCTTCGGGCTCCAGGTAGACGATCGCATGCACCTCCGGGCGCGGCGTGTCCGGTCGGATCGTGAACGGCTCGTCGCGCGCCGCGCCGATCCGTGATTCGATTTCCTGGCGCGACAGGGCGGCCGGCATACGTTCGGAAAAGCCAATGCCCTGAACGCCGGTGAAACTGTGGTCGAGCTTGAGCGCATTGGCGAACGCGCGCCATTCGGCGCGCTCCACCTGCTGCGAAGCATCAAACAGGCCGCCACCTGCGGCCAGGATCGAGCCATAGGCGGTCATGCGCGCCTCGATGCGGGCTGCGAGGTGGGCCACATCGGCTTGAAACACCCGTGCCGAACGTTCGCGGCTGGCGTGTATCAGCCCCCACGTAAGGCCGAAAGTCAGGGCCAGTCCGGCTGCCAGCGTGGCCGGCACCGGCCAGTTAAGGCGCAGCGCGGCCGCGCCTCCCCACCGGCGCATCGGCGCCAGGGCTGGCGCTTCGCCCGCCGCCGCTGTCGCCCCGCTCTCCGCGGCTCTAGCTGGCGACGCAGACACGGTTCTTGCCGCTCTGCTTGGCCTGGTACATGGCAGCGTCGGCGCGCGCAATCACAGCGTCACGGTCCTCGCCGACGCTCTGCAGCGCCACACCGGCGCTGAAGGTGATGAGCACCCGCTCGTTCTGATACAGAAAGAAGCGCCGCGTCAGCGTGCGTTGCACCCGCGCCATCACGCTCACCGCCTCTTCGACGCCGGTATCGGGCAGCAGCAAGACGAACTCCTCGCCACCGTAGCGTGCCACCACATCCGACGGGCGCACCGCATCGCGCAGTATGCCGGCCAAGTGCTTTAACGCATTGTCGCCTGCGACATGGCCGAGTTTGTCGTTCAAAAGCTTGAAGTTGTCGACGTCGAGCAAGGCCACCGCCAGCGGCATTTCGGCACGGCTTGCACGCGCCGCTTCGACGGCGAATGCCTCCTCAAGGCCGCGCCGGTTGAGCACGCTGGTCAACTGGTCTTCCTTGATCATTTGTCCTACTTCGGTAAGCTCCCGCTCCAGCTGACGCACCCGTTCCTCATGGGCATGCGCCGCTTCGCGCGCCTGCTCCAGTTCGTCGCGGGTATGGCGCATCGCGGTCTGCGCACCGCGGGTGTCGGTCAGCAGGTTGCCCAGCACCGCTGACAACTGGGTGATGTCGCCGGCGGCCTCGATCTGGTTGGCATAAACACCAAACTTCTCGTGATAGCCGCCAGCCGATTCGGTGAGCGTGTCGAGGCGATCGATCAAAAGACCGACCATCGACTTGAGCGCCACCTTGGCTTCGTCAAGACTGGTGCGCAGGCTGCCCTGGCGGTAGGCCACTTCGCGGAAGCCCTTTTCGGCCTCGCGCAACGCCCGCGGGTCGAGCGGCTCCTTGAGTAATTCTTCGGCGCGGATCATCTGGTTCTTCAGCCATTCGTCACCGCTCAGGGCGCCGATGTTGCGGGTCAAGAGCTTGACCAGCGTCACCAGGCCGCGCATCAGTCCATCGACACTCTCGCCGCGCAGTTCGAGCTTGATCCAGAAATGCTTGAGCGTCTGCGCCAGCTTGTTGAGGTCGCGGGTCTCCAGCGCATCACGCGTCAGAATCGCCAGGCGGCCGGCTTCGGCCGCCAGTTCCGGCGTATATCCAAGCCTGTCGGTGACGGCGAATTCGATGGTTTGCGCCAGCATGTCCCGCAACAAGGCAGTGCCCTCGGCATCGCCCGCCCCTTGTTCAAGTTTTGCCAGCGAGCCGTGCGAGGTACGTGCCAGCGGCCGCTCGGCCCAAGATTTGACCAGGGCCCCAAGACGCGCGTACAGCTTTGCCGGCTCGCCACGGGAATTCTCAAGAACATGCTCTAAGGCCTCGCGCTTGCGACCCGGCGGTAGCCCGTCATGGCGAACTTCCCAAAGCCGGAAGAGATCGCGCACCAGCGTGTGCCAAGCCATTGTCTCCGCGCTGGCCGCAGTGGCCACCAGACGGTGCAGGATGATGCTGACCTCATCCCATTTCTGGCGCTTCAACGCCTGGGTCAGCCCCTGCGCACCGCTGCTGCCGACCATCGAGAAACGTGCCATCTCGGCAACCGCGCGCTCCAGCGTCTGCGCGGCGGGGTGCAGCCAGGGTTCGCCTGCGATCTCCGCATAGACACGCGCATAATTTTCGGGGGTGGGCGAAATGCGCTTCACCGCAAGTTGGCGGAAGGTTTCGCGCGCGACCTCGATCGGATTGACTGAATTCGAAACAGCATTGGACATGGCGTGCACCAACCCTATGGATGCCGACACCCGGTCATCGGAAGATGGCCGGCCCGGTTCATCCAGGCAGAATAAGGGGGCCCAGCGTCGTCCAAGACTGCAATCAAGCCGGCATTCCGCCACCAATTCGCAGCTTCCAAGCTTTAGGGAAACACGGAACAAGACCGTAGGCCGAGAAAGTCGCTGTTGCAAGTTGTTGAATCCAAAAGGCTCTTTTTTCGAGAATTCGAATGCCAAGGATTTGTTCAGCGTTTTCCTAATGTTTTTCCGCAACCTGCCGTAACCAACGCATTGCTGCGGCCTTTGTCGGAAAAACGTCCCATGTCCATGCTTGTTATTTGCGATCAGCCGACTGAACTTGAGGCGATGCTGGACCTGGCCGCCTCGAGCGGTCTCTGCGATGTGATCGGCTTTGGGCATCCCGCCAGCGCACTGGATTGGTGCGAAAAAAATGTACCCGATCTTGTCATGGTCGATTTTCTGATGCGTGCCAGTGACGGACTGGAAGTCATCCGTCGCATGCGCGGCAACCCGGCCCTGACCGGGGTACCGCTGGTGCTGATGCTGCCGCATGGGTTCGAATCGGTTTCGGCCGCAGCATGGCAACAAGGTGCGACCGACTTCCTGGCCAAACCGGTTGATCCCACGGAGTTCGTGGCGCGCGCCCGCAATCTGCTGGCCTTGCGCCGGGCCCGCCGCGCAAGCGACCAGGGCCTCGAAGACTGGCGCGCCGCGCCGCTTCGCCCGCTGGCGCCGGCTCACGTTCACTGACGAGCACGGGCCCGTTCCGCGCACCCGACGCCCGCTGGCGACGGCTCTCCAAGTCAGCGCGCAATAGTGCCCGCCGCAGATGCCGGCGAGCCCGCCCGAGGTGAGCCCCGCCAATCCCGGACTTGCAGGTTGTTCCTCAAGTATGCCGCCGTTGCGCCGTCATTCCTTCAGGTAGCCCGCTTGCCGGCTGCGCATGCGTGTTCAAGGGTGCATGAAAATCAAATCACAAGGTCGTGCCGGCAAGAGACTGGCGCCGCGCTGGCGCCGGGGTTGTGCCGGTTCGATCCGTGTCTTGGAGAGGGGTTCGTCGTGATACTGCAACGCTGGCTGCCGCGCCTGCCGCTCGCCTTGCCTTTGCTTGCTGCCCTGCTCGTGGTGATGGCAATCCCGGCCCTGGTTGGGCAGGCGCTTGAGGCGCGCGGCCTGGATTACGTTGCAATGGGGGATGTTGAGCGGCGCAACCAGGGCGTGACGCGCCTGGTTGGCGACATGCTCGAACGCGAAACGGCGCAGTTGCGATCACGTGCGGCGGCGCTTGCCGGCAGTAGCGGGTTCGGTCAGGAGTTCGCGCGTATGCAGAGCCGCCCGCTGGCTGCGCGCGAAGTCTGGCATGCCGATTTGCGTGAGCGCCACGGGCTTGACCTGTTGCATGCCATCGACGCACGCGGCAAGCTGCTGTTTGGCGCTACCGATGCACCGGCATCCGGCGACGCCGACCCGCGTCGCGCCGGCGCACGCGCCATGCGTGGCGCGACAACACGCGCCATGTTTGGCGCGACAATTGTGGTCGCCGAACCATCCGCCACCGCTCTTACGATCCGCGCCTGGGCACCAGTGGTGCACAACGGCGAAGTGCTTGGCGCGCTCGGCGCCGCGATCCGCTGGGACGATTCCCTGGCACCGATACTGGCAGCGGCCAGCGGCGCGCAAATTGCCCTGGCTGGTGCAGAAGGCGTATGGAGCGCATCGCGGCCCGCAGCCCGCCTTAGCATATCGCGTGAACGGGTGGCGCATACCCTGATGTCGCAAGTACCTGCGTTCACGCGTGGCAGCGGCAACTCCACAGTTACGGTCTACAACCCCCTTTATGTTGCCGGCGAGAAGGTGGTATTGGTCACCGAACTGGCGAGCTTGCCTGGCGCGCCGCCCGGCAGCGCACCGGCCGACCATGCCGCACTGTTCGCAGCTTGGGCCCTGGCCCTGATGATTGTGCTGGCTGCGATCGGATTCACACGCAGCCTGTCGCGCAGCGGCGCACCATCCGCTTGGTTGGATACGCTGCGCTCCATGTTTTTTACGCGCCGCAACGTCGCCGGTGAGACCGCTTCGCAATCGCAGCTGACGCAACAGTCGCAACAGTCGCAACAGTCGCAACAGTCGCAACCGCCATCGGCCGGTTTGAATCCCAGGCTGCAGAACAGCACTGAAGACAGCAGCGCGCTGGCGAGCATGCGGCGCACAGTCGATGAGTCCGAACACGGCTTCCGCCTGTTCGCCGACAGCATGGCCGATCAGGTGTTCATCACCAATCCTGAGAATTCGTGCGTGTATTACGTCAATCCCGCCACCGAGCATATCTGGGGCCTGACGCAGCAACAGGTCTACGCCGACCCCGACCGCATCATGACGATGATCCATCCGGAAGATCGGGATCTGTTTGAAGTGCGGCAACGCATGGAGCAGGCACTCGAACCGGTCTACATCGAGTTCCGCATCGCGCACGCCAGCCGCGGGCAGCGCTGGCTGTCGCTGCAAACCCAGGCGATTCGCTTGAAGAGCGGTGCGATCCGCGTGCACGGCATATGCAAGGACGTGACGCAGCACAGGATCCAGCAGGAGGCACTGACCCAGGCCAAGGAACAGGCAGAGGCTGCCAGTCTGGCGAAATCGCAGTTCCTGGCCAACATGAGCCACGAGATTCGTACGCCGATGAACGGCGTGCTCGGCATGACAGAACTGCTGCTGGGCACCAGCATGGATGACCGGCAGCGGCGCTTCGCCGAGACCGTCTATCGCTCCGGACAGGCGCTGCTTTCGATCATCAACGACATTCTCGATTTTTCCAAGATCGAGGCCGGCAAGCTCGAACTGGTGCAGGAAGAGTTCGAACTGGCAATCCTGATCGAGGAAGTCGCGCAACTGCTGGCGCCGCGCGCCCATCAGAAGCGCATCGAGCTGTTGCATGACGTCACAGCCCTGGCACCGGCACGAGTGCTGGGCGATGCCGGCCGCCTGCGCCAGGTGATACTCAATCTGGCCGGCAATGCGATCAAGTTCACCGAGAAAGGCGAAGTCATGCTTGCGGTCGCCATCGACGGCGAGTCGGGTGATGCCGGCGCAGCGGTCCGGCTCAAGTTCTCGGTTCGCGACACCGGTATCGGCATGTCCGAAGAAGTGCAGGGCCGGCTGTTCCGCGAATTCGAGCAAGGCAGCAGCGCCACCACCAAACGCTACGGCGGTACCGGCCTGGGCCTGGCGATCAGCCAGCAGCTGGTGCACATGATGGGCGGCGACATCAGCGTGGCGAGTCGACCCGGAAGCGGCTCAACGTTCAGTTTCTCGATCGCGCTTGCGCCCGGCAGCCTCCTCGAATGCTCGCCCCAGGTTGCCGATGCGCCCGGCATGCTCATTGGGCGCCGCGTGCTGGTAGTCGAGGACAACCCGACCAATCTGGACATCCTCGTGCACCAGCTCGAAAACTGGGGCATCGGCTGCGGCGCGGCCGCCGGTGGCACCCAGGCGCTCGAATTGCTCGAGACCGCCTGTAGCGCAGGCCGACCGTTTGAAGTGGCCTTGATCGACATGAAGATGCCCGGCATGAGTGGTATCGAGCTGGCCGAGCGCATTCGTGCCAATCCGCGTCTGGCGACCCTGCGCATGCTGATGCTGGCCTCGCTCGCAGGCGACGCCGATGAGGCGCGCGCACGCGCCTGTGGCATCGATACCCTCATCGAAAAACCCGTGCGCCAGGGTGAACTGCGTCGCGCCATCGCCGATGCGCTGCTGCCGCAAAGCGGGCGCGGGCGCGCCACTGCGCAACCAATGACGCCCCTTCTGGCCGGCCGCGTGCTGGTGGTTGAGGATAATCCGGTGAATCGCGAAATCGCCACCACCATGCTGGAAAAAATTGGCTGCGTCCACGAAATCGCGGAAAACGGCCGCCAAGCCCTGGAGATACTCGGAAACTCGGCCTTTGATGTGGTCTTGCTGGATTGCCAGATGCCCGAGATGGATGGTTACGAAACGGTGCGCCATATTCGTGCCGGCGGCGGCGCCTACGGCCCGCTGGCGGTGCGTCCGGATGTGCCGGTGATCGCACTGACCGCCAACGCGCTGAGCGGTGATCGCGACCAATGCCTGGCGGCCGGATTCACCGATTACCTTTCGAAGCCCTTCGCCGAAGGCGAGTTGCGCGGCATCCTGTTCAACTGGCTGGTCGACAAACCCCACCCACTAAGCGCTTGGTCTAGGCCCGACGACGCGCTGGTACTGCCAATGGCACGCACGGCCTTGCTCACGGTGTTGCCGGCTGAGTACGGGCGCGCACCGTCCGCTCACGCCGGCGGCGCCGAAACCCCGCAGCCCCGCGCTACCAACTGTGCAGCCGCTGAAATCCACGGCGCGCTTCTCGATACCAAAGTGATGGACGCGCTGCGCGCCATGGACGTCGAATGTCCCGGTCTCATCGAACGCCTGGTAGATGCCTACGCCAAGAGTGCGCCGGCGTTGATGGACGAATTGCGTCGCGCCGCCGCCTGCGGCGACCTGCCGGCCGCGCGCCAGGCTGCCCATGCCCTCAAGTCAAGTCACGCCAATCTCGGTGCCACAGGCGTTTCCGCGCTGTTCGCGGGCATCGAGGCGGCCGCCAAGAGCGGTGCAAGCCAGGACTTGAGAGAACGTCTCGGATTGCTTGAAGCGCAGTTCGAAAGCGTCCTGGGTGCCTTGAAGGCACTCACATACACCAGGGAGAACAGTAATGAAACCCCCGCAACAGTCGCATGAGCACGTGCTGCTGGTGGACGACGACCCGGTCGCCCGCCTGCTCACCGCCTCGATCCTCACGCGTCATGGCTTTCATGTAAGCGAAGCCGACAGCGGACGCCAAGCACTGGAGAGATTTGCTCTGGGCCCGGATTGCGTGCTGCTCGACGCGCTGATGCCGGGCATGGATGGCTTCGCCACCTGCCGCGCCCTGCGTCAGTTACCCGGAGGCGCGCAGGTGCCGGTGCTGATGCTGACCGGGCTGGATGACGAGGAATCGGTCGCCCATGCTTACGAAGCCGGTGCCACCGATTTTTTCGTCAAGTCGACGCAATGGACCCTGCTGGTGCAACGCACGCGCTACCTGCTGCGCGCCGCGCGCCTGCGCGGCGAACTCGAAACCAGTCGCGCCAAGCTGGCGCGGGCGCAGCGCATCGCCCGCCTGGGCACCTGGGAATGGGATGTGCGCAGCGGCCTCCTGGTCGGCTCGGAGTTGTGCTGGTCGCTCCTGGGCATCGCCGGGACCAGTGTTGCGCTTTCCCTCAAGGCCTTTTTGGCGCTGGTGCATGATGACGACCGCAAGGAATTGACCACCGCCTTCGAACGACTGATCAGGGAAGGCGGCAGCTTGCAAAGCGAAACCCGTCTGCAATCGGCCTGTGGCGCGGTCAACTTCGTTCGTTTCGAGGCTGAAATCGAATGCGACAACGCCGGTGTCGCCTGCCTTGTGAGCGGCACAGCACAGGACATCACGCAACGACGCGAAGCCGAAGCGCAGATTCGCGCGCTGGCCGACTTTGACAACCTGACCGGACTGCCGAACCGGCGCATGTTTGGCGAGCGCTTCGGCGCGGCGATCGAGGCGGCGCGCCAGCGCCGCGCTCCGCTGGCGGCCCTGTTTGTGGACCTTGACCGCTTCAAGCAGATCAACGACACCCAGGGCCACGCTGCAGGCGACGCCGTGCTGCGCGAGGTCGCGCTGCGGCTCAACGGTTGCGTGCGCTCGGGCGAAGGCGAGGCCGATTTGGTGGCGCGCCTGGGCGGCGACGAATTCGCGCTGTTGCTGACAGAAGTGGCGCACCCGCAACAGGCGCAGAGAGTTGCGGAGCGGGTTCTGGCGGTCATGCGCAAACCATTCATGGTGGGCGGGCGCGAGAATTTCATCAGTGCCTCGGTGGGCATCGCACGCTATCCGGAAGACGGCACCGATGTCGAAAGCCTGCTACGCAACGCCGATGCGGCCATGTATTCGGTCAAGGCACAGGGCCGCAACGCGATCGCCGCGTATCGGCCGGAACTCAACCTGGTCGATCGCAAGCGTTGGGAACTGGAGCAGGCGCTGCACAAGGCGCTGGAACAGGATGAACTGGTGCTGCACTACCAGCCCCAGGTGGATGTGCGCAGTGGCCGTGTGCCAGGGGTGGAAGCACTGATGCGCTGGAATCATGCCGGCCGCCTCATCGCACCCGCCGATTTCATCCCGATCGCGGAGGAAACCGGTCTGATCGTGCCGTTCGGCGAATGGGCGCTCACCACCGCGGCCAGGCAGGCAGCGCGTTGGATACGCGATGGCCTCGACCCGGTGCGCATCGCTGTCAACATTCCCGGATCACATTTCCAGCGCCCGGGATTTGTCGACATGGTGCGCAAGGTGCTCGCAGACGCCGACCTGCCCGGTCATCTGATCGAGCTCGAAATCACCGAAACCATGCTGATGACCGATATCGGCGCCACGCTTGCCACGCTGAAGGCACTCAACGAGCTCGATGTGCGTCTGTCGATCGATGACTTCGGTACCGGCTACTCCTCGCTGTCCTACCTGAAACGTTTCGATATCGACCAGCTCAAAATCGACCGTTCGTTCGTCAACGACCTCAAATCGGGCAGCGACAACGAGGCCATCACCGCAGCCATTATCGCCATGGCCAGCGCGCTCAATCTCGAGGTCGTAGCCGAAGGCGTGGAAACGCGTGAACAGATGCAGTTGCTGCAAAAGCGCGGTTGTCCGCTGATGCAGGGCTACTATTTCAGCCGGCCACTGCCTCTCGCCGGCGCATCCGAGTTGCTGTTCGACCTTCAGGCAAGAGGCGCGCGGCCCGAATGGAAACTCAGCGAGGCGGCCCGGATCGTGAGCCTGGTGCCCGGCTCACGGGTCGCCCACGCCGCCTGATACCGACTGCGCACCGAGCGCACAGCGGCTCAAGAAAACGCTGGACAAGTCCCTGGAATGCGGATTTTCGAACGAAGAATCTTTTCGATTCAACATCTTGCAAGAGCGATTTTCTCGACCTACGGACCGGTTCAGTGTTTCCTTAACCGAGGTAGTTGAACAGCGACAACTGCGCGACCCTGGCGAACGACTGCTGTGCCGCCTGAGTCGCGGTCTCTTGGCGCATCAACCGGGTGGCAGCCTCGGTGTAGTCGACGTCCTGCAACTCCGAGAGCCGGCGCTGGTGTTCCAGCACCACCGCACCAGACACGTTCTGGTGCGCCGAGATCTCGTTCAAGCGTGAACCGAACTCGGCGCGCACGGTGAGCGCCCGATTCATCGATTGATCGAGACTTGCAAGCACTGCGTTGACCTGGGTCTGGCGCAGCGCATCGTTGGCGCCGGAACGCAGCGCCGCACTGGCGTCCGCGATGGTCTTGAAAACGCTTTGGTTGGTCGACGAAGCAGCGGTGAAACGATCGCCGTTGGCAGGGCCGCCGGTGATACCGAACTGCATGCCGGCCACGCTGATCGACTGCCCGGCGGTAAATGGGTTGCCGCTCGACACGCTCGCTCCTGCAGTGACATCGAATACGTCGTAGGTGGTGCCCCCTCCTCCCACATTGAAGATCAGTTCATAGGCATGGCCGGTCAGGGCCGACGGGTTGGCAACGCTGCCGGAATCTATACGCCCAGCGCCGGTGTTGGCAGGATTGGCGGCGGTCGAAAATACGCCGTTGCCGGTTTTGACGCGCATGAAAACATCGCTGCCCGAGGCCGATACGGCCAGGTTTCGCCCGCTGGCGACCTCGAGGGTGCGCGCGCCGTCGTCACCCTGATAGGCCACACCACCGGCGCCGGCGACAAACGGCGTGGTGGTTTCGGCAAAACCTGCAAACAAATAGGCCCCGGTGCCGTCCTTCGAATTGGCCAGCGCCAGCAACTGCCCCAGCATGTTGTCGACATCGGCGGCGATCATCGAACGCTCCGTACTCGACAAAGTGCCGTTCTGCGCCTGCAGCAGCCGCTCCTGCACGCTCTGCAACACATCGCCCACCGAACTCAAGGCCGATTCGCCAATCGCCAGACGATTCGCGGCGGCCGCCTGATTGGCTTCGATCTGCTGATTGCGCGCCAGCGATTGCGACACGCGCAACGCGGTGGCGGCGGCCGCCGGATCGTCGGCGGCGGAGAGAAGGCGGCGCTGCGAAGCCATTTGCTGCTGCGTGCGCAGCAGTTCGCCCTGCTGCGCGGTCAGTGCGCCCACGCCCATGTCATACATCATTGATGTGCTGATTCGCATGCTTGATTCCGTTTATGAAAACGCTGAACAAGTCCCCGTGTTGCGGACCCTCGAAAGACAGTCTTCAATCAATTCAATCCGCTGCAATGGCGGCCTGCGCTTCCCTACGGACATATTGCGCATGCCGTTATCGCATCAAGCCCAGAATTTCATCGAACAGAGTATTGGCCGTCGAGATCACCCGTCCGGCAGCCTGGTAGGCCTGCTGGTACCTGAGCAGATTGCCCGCTTCTTCGTCCAGATTCACCCCGGAGACCGCCTGCTGTGCGCCATTGGCCTGGCTCAGAACTGCACCTTGCGCCTTGGCCCCGGCAATGGCCGCACGCGACTGGTTGCCCGCATCGCTGACCGCCTGGGCATAGGCTTCGCCGACACTCAGATTGCCGCTGCCCAGCAGGGATTCGGTATTCAGACTCGCCAGGGCAAGCAGATTGCCGTTGTCGCCGGCACCGTTGCTATTGACTCCGATAACGAAACTGTCGCCTATGGCCATCGTGCCCTGCAATTGCGCACTCCAGCCGTTGTACGAAAGCGTCATGCCCGGGGTGTAAGTCAGCCCGGTCGGATTGCCGGTACCGGTGCCGCTCACGTTGAAGGTTGTCGCGCCGGTAAAGGTGATCGTCACCGGCTGCGTCAGGTTGGCACCGGCGGGCGGTGTCACGCTGTTGACGCGCAAGCCGCCGTTGCCCAGGTTTGCGGAATTGGTAGTCGCTCGCACCGGCAAGGCGGCGGCAATGCGTGCCGGGTCGGCAATCAGCGAAGTAATGCCGGCCGCCGCCGCGCGCGTGGGCATGATCCTGAAACTGTCGCCAGCGGCCGGCGTACCGCTCGCCAGACTCAGACTAAAGCCGTCGATGGTCTGCGGCAGGCTGGCCACGCTCTGCTGATTGTTGTCCGACAGGCGCGTGACGATGTAGTTGGTGCCGTCGTAGTTGACGCGGTAGTCGCTGGTGGTGAGCGCCTGGTAGTCTGCAATGCTGGCGGCAAGCACGCCATTGCCACTGTTTTGCGCATTCGACTGCGACAGCGGCCCGTCAAAGGCGAAGAAGGCGCCGCCCATGGCACCGCTGCGATCCTGTCCGGTGGCGTGCTGGGCGTTGAAGGCGGTCGCCAGGGCGCCGGCAATGCGACCCAGCGCATTCTGGGCGGTGCTTAAGGTCTGACTGCGGAAGGTCAGCGCCCCGCCCAGCACACCTCCTGTGACAGTGGCATCCTCGAAGGCGCGAAAGTTGCTGGCGGTGCCAAGCCCGACCACCAAATTGGCGACGTCGGCCGGGTCGGCCTGGGCGCTCAAGTCGAAGCTGCGCGTGTCAAGCACCAGTGGCTGACCGTTCGACAGGAATACGTTGATCGCACCGTTGGTACCGGCCACGGTGGTAACGCGTACCTCCTTGGCCAGATCGCGCAGCAGAATGTCGCGCCGATCCAGCAAATCATTGGGTGGCTGTGCACCCGCACCGGTGGAGAGCGATATCTTGTCGTTGAGGTCGGCAATTTGCGTCGCCGCGAAGTTGAGCGCCGCCACCGACAAGGCGACTTGCTCGTTGACCCCGGAGCGCAACGCACCGAGCTGGCTCGACATGTCGCGAAAGCGTGCCGCCAGCACCTCGGCACCCGAAATCATGGTCTGGCGCGCGGCCGCGTCTGCCGGATTGGCGGAAACGGTACCGATCGATTTGAAGAAATCGTCCAGTGCAGGCGACAGGCCGGCGGACTGGTCGGAAAAAATCTGGTCAACGTTGGCGAGTTGCCGTGACAGCGAATCGAAATGGCTGGCCTGCGACTGCGCTTCACGCGCCTGCAGGTCGAGAAACCTGTTGTAGGCGCGTTCGATGGTGTTCACGTTCGCGCCCTGCCCGATGTAGCCGGCGCCGCTGTATTGCGGCGTGCTGGTGCCCTGTACCGTGCGCTGGCGCGAGAAACCCGGTGTATTGACGTTGCTGATGTTGTGAGAAGTTGTCGAAAGCGCGGTTTGAGCCGCCTTCAATCCGGCCATGCCGGCGCCGATCAGGGACATGTCCTGGTTCTCCGCTTCAGGCGACCGCGCGCAAGGTCTGGGCGATCACCGAGGTCAGCTTTTTCGCGTAGTTGGGGTCCGTGGCATAGCCCGCCTGCTGCAGGCTTTGCGCAAACTGCCCGGCGTCACCGGCCTTGAGGCTGGCTGCATAGCGCGGGTTGTTACCGATCAGGCGCGCATAGTCGGCGAAGCTTTCGGCGTGCGAAGCGTAGGCGCGAAACTTCTCGGTGACCTTGCGCGCGACTCCGCCCACGTACTCGGTGGTTACCGCTTCTACGGTGCCCCCCTTCCAGCCACCGGTAGCCTTGATGCCGAACAGGTTGTTGCTGGCGCTGCCGTCGGCGCCCTTGATTTCGCGCCGCCCCCAACCGGATTCAAGCGCCGCCTGGCCCAGGATGAATTGCGCCGGCACGCCGGTGGCCTGTGCCGCCGCCTGTGCATCGGTCCAGCGCGCGCGCACGAACTCGCGGGCCGTAGCGCCCGGCTGCCCGACGCCGGCCGCGCCCCCCTCCACCGCGGCAGCAGCGGTGGCCGAGCGCAGACGGTCGAGCGTGCTGGCGGCGTCGCGCCGGCCGCCCTGGGTCAGGGTGGCCGGATCGACGGTGCGGCGCTCCAGTTGGCGCACGATCATGTCCGCCAAGCCCATGCCCTTGTCCGACAGCTTTTGGGTCAACTGCTGATCGAACATGCCGGTGTAGCTACGCGTGCTGTCGGATTCGAGCATGCCGTCTTTGGGCAGGGTGTCGCGCATGCTCTTCATGAGCATGTTCATGAACACCGCCTCGAATTGCGCCGCGGCCTGCTTGACCGCCTGCTTGTGACCGTCGCCACCGGCCTCGCGCGACTTGCGCTTGAGCGATTCAAGCGCGTTGGCATCCAGCGCAAAGGCTCCGGACGCGGAAGTGGAAACAAGCGTAGCGTTACTCATTGGGTCACCTCGTAGATGCAGTCGGCCCACCAACGCGAGGAGCTCTTGCGTAGCTTTTTCGTCGCCGAATTGACCGGCTCCGCCGGCAATTTGGCAATGTACAGTCCTCGAAAAAAGGTGGTTTTCACTTTTTTGGACTCAAATTATTTCCAGCTCGGCACGCAGCGCGCCCGAGGATTTCATCGCCTGCAGGATCGCCAGCAGATCCTGCGGCGTGGCGCCCAGCGAGTTGAGCGCCTTGACCACATCGGCCAAGCGCGCACCGGCTTCAAGCATCACCATCTTGCCGCCATCCTGACTAATCTGGATGTTGGCCTTTTCAGTGACCACCGTTTGCCCGCCCTGTGACAGCGGTGCAGGCTGGCTCACCATCGGGGTCGAATTGATGGTGACCGACAGGTTGCCGTGCGCCACCGCAACCGGCTCCAGAGTGACCGACTGGTTCATCACCACCGAGCCGGTGCGGGCGTTGACGATCACCTTGGCAGCGCCGGCCACGACGTCGACGTTGAGGTTCTCCAGTTGCGCCATGAAAGCGACCCGGTCGTTTGGCGCCTGCGGCGCGCGTACCTGGATTACCCGCGCGTCAAGCGCCTGCGCCGCACCTGCGCCCATGCGCCGGTTGATCGCATCCACCACCCGCCCGGCGGTACCGAAGTCCATGCTGTGCAGTTCGAGGCGCAATACATCGCCCAGCAGGAAGGGGCTGGCGACGGCGCGCTCCACGGTGGCGCCGCCCGGAATCCGCCCTGCATTGAGATGATTGATCTGCGCCTTGGAGCCAGCCGCCGAATCACCGGCCCCGGCGACAACCAGGTTGCCCTGCGACATCGCGTAGATCTGCCCGTCCGCGCCCTTCAGCGGCGTCATCAGCAACATGCCGCCGCGCAGCGACTTGGCATTGCCCATGGACGACACCGTCACATCGAGCAGTTGCCCGGGTTGCGCAAATGCCGGCAACTGCGCGGCCACCATCACCGCGGCCACGTTTCTGAGCTGCAGGTTGGTGCCCGGCGGCAGGTTCACACCCATTTGCGCCAGCATCGCGGTGATGCTTTGTACCGTAAACGGTGTCTGCGTGGTCTGATCGCCAGTGCCGTCTAATCCCACCACCAGGCCATAGCCGAGCAACTGGTTGGGCCGTACCCCCTGCACCGAGGCAATGTCCTTGATGCGCTCGGCACGCACCTGCGGCGCGGCCACCATCGCCGCGCAAAACAACAGGGCGCTGTAAGCCATCAGCCTGCGCAACTTCTCATGCATGACAAACACTCCGGTTTGCTTCATCAGGTTTTTCGTACGTGAAATTGTCTGGCTCCGCCAGCGATTTCACGCATACATGGTTCGGGCAAAAGTAGGTTTGCACTTTTGCCCGCTCAAAACGGCAGGAAAGTCAGGAAAAACCGCGCCAGCCATCCCATCACCTGGGCCTCGTCCACCTGACCCTGGCCGCGCATTTCTATGCGTGCATCCGCCACCTGGGTCGAGCTGACGGTGTTGTTGTTGACCAGGTTGAACGGATTGACCACGCCGGAGAAACGCACGGTCTCAACCTGCCGGTTGTTGCCGATCTGCTTTTCGCCGGAGACCACCAGGTTGCCGTTGGGCAATACGTCGACCACGGTGACAGTGATGGTGCCGGTGAAGGCGTTGGTGCTGTTGGTCGAGCCTTTGCCGTCGAAGGTGTTCGACGATGCGCCATTGACCGAGATCACATTGGCGCCGAAGCTGCCGCCAATCGGCAGCTTGACATCCGGATTGGCGGCGGTCACCGTGCCGGTCTTGCTGGTCGAGGATTTTTTCTCCTGCGTGGCCGACAGGTTCTCGTTGATGTTGATGGTCAGGATGTCGCCCACGAAACGCGCGCGATTGTCCTCGAACAGGGGGCGGAAGGCGGCCTGCTGGTAGATCGCACCGTTGAGCTGGACGGTCCTTGGCGGCGGTAGCGGCCGGGCCGAGGTCGGTTCGCGCACTTCTACCCTGGGAAACGGGGCGCAACCTGCAATTGCCGCCAACGAGACGATCAGCACGACCGCCAGCGGCGTGTCGCGCCGCCAATAGCGCGGCGCGAGACTGCGATCGAGCATGCCAGGAACGGTGCTGCGGCCGCGCTTGCGCGTGCGGCCGGAGTGGTGTGTGGGATTCATCGGGGTCCGGATTCTGGTGAAGTTGCGGGCGGGGCTCGGATGCGGGCTTACAGTTGCGTAAGCTTCTGCAGCATCTGGTCCGAGGTCTGGATTGCCTTGGAGTTGATCTCGTAGGCACGCTGGGTCTGGATCATCGACACCATCTCCTCGACTATGTTGACGTTCGAGGTCTCGACATAGCCCTGATTGAGCACACCGTGGCCATTGCTGCCGGGCGCGCCCGACTGCGGCGTGCCAGATGCGGCGGTCTCGGCGAACAGGTTTTGCCCGAGCGGCTGCATGCCGCCGGGATTGACGAAGTTCGCCAACGTGATCGAACCCAGGGTGGTCGGTGCCGCCGTCCCGGGCACGGTCGCCTGCACCGTGCCATCCTGCCCGATGGTGATCGTCAGCGCGTTGGCGGGAACAGTGATGGAGGGCTGCAAGGGATGGCCGTTGGAGGTCACCATCACGCCGCTGGAATCGCGATGAAAGCTGCCGTCACGGCTGTAGCCGACCGTACCGTCGGGCATCTGCACCTGAAAAAAGCCCTGGCCGTTGATGGCGATATCGAGGTTGTTGCCGGTCTGCTGCAGGTTACCCTGGGTGAACATGCGTGCGGTGGCCACCGGCCGCACGCCGGTGCCCACCATCAGCCCGGTCGGCACCTGCGTGGTCTGCGACGACTGTGCGCCGGGTTGACGCAGGTTCTGGTACATCAAGTCTTCGAACACGGCACGCGAACGCTTGAAGCCGTTGGTGCTGACATTGGCCAGATTGTTGGAGATGACGTCAAGCTGGGTCTGCTGGGCATCGAGTCCGGTCTTGGCAATCCACAGGGAGCGAATCATGGGCTGGTTCCGTTGTTCAAATTGGCGGGGGGGTGCGCGCTTAGCCGTTGCTTGCCAACAGTTGCGTACCCTTGCGGGCGGCGGCATCGGCGGATTGCATCAACTTCATCTGCATCTCGAACTGCCGCGCCAGGGTGATCATGCCGACCATGGTCTCGACGGCGTTGACATTGCTGCCTTCGATCGCGCCTGCGGCCACGCGCACGCGCGCATCGACCGGCGCTTCGGCACCGTCCTTCATGCGGAACAGGCCGTCGCCGCCACGCGCCATGTCGGAGCCGGCAGGGTTGACCAGCTTCAGGCGACCGATCGGCGAGACATTCCTGGCCGCCCCGGCCGGGCTGCCGGAAATCGAGCCGTCGGCCGCGATCGAAATCGTGCTGTTGGGCGGCACGCTGATCGGCCCGCCGTCGCCCAGCACCAGTTGGCCGGCCAGGGTCTGCAGCAGACCCTGGTCATTGACCTGGAATCCGCCATTGCGGGTATAGGCCTCATTGCCATCGCTCGCCTGCACGGCGAAAAAACCCTGGCCCTGCACCGCCACATCCAGTGGCCGACCGGTGGTGGTGATGACGCCCGGCGTGAAATCCGCACCGGGCGTGGATTCGGCCACGAACGCGCGCGTGGGCAGACCCGGCCCGGTCACCGGGGCCACCCGGAAAGCCACCGTCTCTGCGCGAAAGCCCGGCGTGTTGGCGTTCGCCAGATTGTTGGCCAAGACCTCCTGGCGCTGCATGGTGCTGCGCACGCCGCTGGCGGCAACGTAGATCATGCGGTCCATGCTGCGCCCTTCCGGTCGGTGTGGTCAGGTTTCACCGCAGATTGACCAGGGTCTGCAATACGGAATCCTGGGTCTTGATGGTCTGCGCGTTGGCCTGGTAGACCCGCTGCGCGGTGATCATGCTGACCAATTCAGCGGTCAGGTCGACATTGGACGATTCCACCGCGCCCGACTGCAACGCGCCCAAGTTGCCGCTGATGGGCGCGCCGGTCAAGGGCACGCCCGAATCCGCGGTTTCCGCCCACTGGTTGCCGCCCAGGAGCTGCAGGCCCTGGGGATTGGTGAAGTTCGACAACACCACCTGGCCCTGGGCCCGGCTCTGACCGTTGGAGTAACGCCCACTGATCAGGCCGTCGGCGGCGATCGCGAAACCGGTCAGCTTGCCCGAGGCATAGCCGTCCTGCGATATCGAATTGACACCGAACACCGAACCGAATTGCGTGCTCCCGGTCATGTCCAGGCTCATCGCAATGGTTGCGGCGCCGGTCGAAACCGGCAGCGACAGCGCAATGGTTGGCGCCGCGGCGATCGCACCACTGGAATTGAATGTCATGCTACCGACCGGGCCGGCGCCGATCTGCGTGCCGTCGTTGGCGCCGAACACGCTCCAGGTATTGGCCGCAGTCTTGACAAAATACAACGACAGGGTATGCGGATTGCCCAGGGAATCATAGGCCGACATCGAAGTCGCACCGTGATAGGTGGCGGGGTCGGTGAGGTCGAAACCGGCAGTGGTCAAGGCCGTGTTGCGTGAATCGAAGTTGGCGCCGACGGTAGCTGCGGTGGTGGCAACTGGCGCCAGGTCGGCGTTCGATATCTGCAGGTTGGCCGGCGCTGCGCGGGTGACGCCGATACCATTGGCGGCGGCCGGATAGCCGGTCAGGTTGTAGCCTTGAGAACTGGTCAGGTAGCCGTTCTTGTCCACCTGAAACTGCCCGTTGCGGCTATAGCTGATGGTGCCGTTGTTGGACAAGCGGTAAAAGCCGCTGCCGTTGATGGCCATATCGAGCGGATTGCTGGTGACCTCGATGTTGCCCTGGGCGAACGTCTGCACCACCGCCGATACGGCAGTGCCGATGCCTACCGAGGTACCGCCGCTACCGCCGGCGGTGTTGGCGAAGACGTCGGAAAACTGTGCGGCGGAACCCTTGAACCCGACCGTGGCCGAGTTCGAGATGTTGTTGCCGATCACGTCCAGATTCTTGGCTGCGGAGTTGAGTCCGGATAGTCCTTGCTGAAAACTCATTGTCGATTTCTCCTGGGTTAAAGCGCTTACATGACCTGCTTGATCTTGGTCCAGTCGAGCGTGCCGCTGCTGGTACGCACCGAAAGCCCGCTGCTGCTGTTGGATACGCCGTCGACGCGGCTCACAGCCAGCGGCGCCACTGGCGCATTGGCGCCGCCCAGCTTGGCGCTTACCGCAAAGCTGTAGCGGCCGTCGGCGGCGGCGGCGCCTGCATCGGTCTTGCCGTCCCATTCGAAGGTGTGGATGCCCGGCGCCAGATTGGCAAGCGTGGCGCGGTGCACCAACTGCCCGCCCGCAGAAGAAACCGTTATCGTGACCTGGTCGGCGCCGTCGGCCAGCTCGAACCCGGCGCGCGCGGTGGCGCCGGCCAGAACGATGCCATTGCCGTCGGCCAGCACCTGGCGCCCGACCACAGTTGCGGCCTGCAGGGCTTGGGTGTCTTGATTGCTTTCCAGAAGCTTGGTGAGTGTGTGGTTCAGTTTCTCGATGCCGTTGACCGTGTTGATCTGCGCCAACTGGCTGGTCACCTGGGCGTTGTCGAGCGGGTTCAAGGGATCCTGATTCTTCATCTGCGCCACCAGCAGGGTCAAAAAACGGTCCTGTCCACTGTCGGTCGCGTCGGTCGAGTTAGTGCTTTTTGTGCTTGCAGCGTTCAAGGCGGCGTATGGATTGCTTGCCGACTCGCTGCTGGTTATGCTGGCCATGGCCTGGGCTCCCGAAAAACGATCAGTTGTTGCCCAGCTGCAGGGTTTTCTGCAGCAAGGATCTGGCGGTATTCATCACCTCGATGTTGTTCTCATACGAACGCGCCGCCGAGATCATGTTGACCATCTCTTCGGCCACATTGACGTTCGGCAGGGAAACATACCCCTGGGCATCGGCCATCGGATGCTTGGGATCGTGCAGCCGGCGCGGCGCCGACTCGTCTGTAGTGACCTGGCGCACCCGCACGCCCTGGGCGCCGGCGCCGAGCGCTTCGCGGGCCTGTGTTGCCTCGAACACTACGTGCCGCGCCTTGTAGGTCTGGCCATCCGGACCGGCCGCCGAATCGGCGTTGGCCAGGTTGGAGGCCACCACGTTGAGGCGCTGGCCCTGGGCGGTGGCACCTGAACCGGCGATGCGGAATGCGGAAAATAGCGACATGGCCTGGATTACCCGGTGATGGCGCTCATGATCGATTTGATCTGGCCGTTAAGAAACCTGAGCGAAGCTTCATAACGGATCGCGTTGTCGGCGAAATTGGCCCGTTCGGTATCCATTTCCACGCTGTTGCCATCGACCGAAGACTGGGTCGGTATGCGGTACTGGATCGACTGGGCAGCGCTGCCGGTACGCGGTGCCAGGTGGCCAGGGTTGGTGGCAACCATGCGCGCGGTGGAAGCATCGCCGGCGCCAACGGCACCGGCAAGAGCACGCCCGAAATCAAAGTCGGCAGCCTTGTATCCAGGTGTATCGGCATTGGCGATGTTGGCCGCCAGCACCTGCTGCCGCTCGGAACGTAAGCGCAGCGCCGAGCTGTGAAAATGCAATGCATCGTTGAGCTTGTTGATCATGGCCTGTCCGCCGATTGAGCATGTGCGTGATTCGATCGCCACCCTTGCAGCATGGGCGGAACGCCGACGCGCAGGATGTGGAGTGGCGACCATTGAACCAAAACCTTGAGCCTCACGATGGCGCAAACAGACGTGCTTTTCCGTGTCTGATCGCCGGCCGCATGGCGGCGCTGGCTGCGTAAGCTACGGTCTCTCTGTCGATCAACCCTTCCTGCCATTGCGCGATGACCCTGCCCGCACCCACCCCGACCCGCCATACCGGCATTGCCGCTGGCATCGCGATGCTTTTGGCTGTCGCCACGTTTCTTGGCGCTGGACTGTGGGGCATATCGTCCGCCCAAGCCCAGCCTCAAAGCGCCGCTGCCGAGGGCATCAAGCTCTATCTCGAACGGGCCGCGACCGGCCTGCCCGGCCGGGTTGAAGTGGTGCTTGGCCGCCTCGATGAACGCCTGCAACTCGCACCCTGTGCACGCGTCGAGCCTTTCCTTCCTGTCAACAGCCGCCTGTGGGGCAAAACCCAGATCGGCTTGCGCTGCGCCGAAGGGGCTTCCTGGAGCGTCTACCTGCCGGTGGACATCCGCGTATTCGCACCGGCCCTGATTGCCACCCGCACCATCGGCTTCGGCAACGCCGTAGGCCAGGACGACACCCGCCTGGAAGAGGTCGAAGTCAGCCGCGAGCCCGGCTCGCCGCTGGCCGACTTGGCAAGCCTAGAAGGCAGGACCGCCGCCCGTGTGATTGCCTCCGGGCAGATTCTGCGCGCCGAGCATTTTCGTACGCCACCGGCGATTGGTGCCGGCGACACCGTGCGCCTGATACTGAATGGCGCCGGATTTTCAATCAGCGCCAGCGGCCGTGCCCTGTCGACGGCCGCCGAAGGCCAGTCGGTGAGGGTCCAAACCGATTCCGGGCGTGTGGTGCAGGGCGTCGCCCGCAGCGGGCGGCTGGTGGAAATGCGCCTGTAAGCATGGAAAAACTTCGATGAGGCAAGCTATTCACCCTTTGATCGGGGCTAAAGTATTGGCCGCAAGCGACGTAAACCCGGCATGCGCTGCACGCCGCGCGCCGTTTCGCAGTGCCATTTCGGCCTGCGTGCGCGTGAATCGGCCCGAACCAAGATGGGAGAGCACCAAATGAAGATCAACGGATCCACAGACTCGCTGCGCCCCGACCTGGCCACCGGCAAACCCGCCACAAGAAGCGCCGCTACCGCGCCCGCTGACAATGGCGAACCGCCAACAGTACGGCTGTCCGGCCTGTCGGCCTCGCTGGCCGCCGGTGACAGCAGCCCGGCATTCGATGCCGCCAAGGTCGCCGGCATCAAGGAAGCGATTCGCGACGGCCGCTTCGAGGTAGATTCGGGCGTCGTCGCCGACAAGCTGATCGCCAACGTCAACGAGTTGTTCGGCAAGATCCATTAGCATCGTCCCGATGGCCATCAAACCGATTGACTCAACCGCAGCGCCGCAGGCGCGGCACCTCATGCTGGCCAGCCGCCTCAAGGCACTGCTGCGCGAGGAACACGCGGCTCTGGAGGACGACAACGTCGCAGCCGTGGTTCGCCTGACGGCAGCCAAGGAACAGGTCTTGGGCGAATTGATCGGCGCTCTTGGTGACGCTGCTGGCCTCGACCGCGGCGCGCCGCAGCGCCAGGAAACCCGGCGCAGCCCCCTGCTGCTTGCCGCCATGCGCGAAGCGGCTACCGCCAATGCCATCAACGCACAATTTGTCGCCACCCGGCTGGCATATGCCCGTGCGCGTTTCGCCGGCTTGGTGCAAGCCGGCTACATGGCTCGGGCGGCGGTCGATAGCGCCGGCTTGTACAAGGCCGACGGCTTCACCGGCGGCGCGCGCCATTATGGCGCTTACGGCAGTGCCTGAGCCTGTGCTGCAAGCACCATCACGCCCCCTGCCTGGCATGTCCGGCCCGCAAATTCTCATCATCGACGACTCGGAAGACGATGTGCTGCTCGCCTGCGCATACATCAGGCGCTGGATCCGCGAGGCCCGCTTTCGTCGCGTTTACAACGCCTCCGGCCTTTCGTCCGCATTGGCAGAACAGCCTTGGGATATGGTGTTGTGTGACCACAACATGCCCGGTTTCGACTCAGTCGCCGCCCTCGAACTGGTACGCCGCGCCTGCCCGCGCTTGCCATTTTTTGTCTATTCCGGTGATTTCAGTCGCAGCCAGACCGCCGACGCGCTCAAGTGCGGCGCCGACGGCGTGCTGGAAAAACGTGATACCCGTGGCTTGCTTAGGGTAATCGGGCAGGCGTTTGGCGCCAGCGGCGCCGGCTTCTGCATGGCCGCCTGAGGGCAAGTCCGACAGGCTGCTAGTGTGCCTTGCGCAGTTGGGGCAGTTGGTTGACACGCAGCCAGTAGTGCGCCAGACGAGACAGCGAATCCATCAATTCCTCGAAATTGACCGCCTTCACCACGAAGCTGTTGACGCCGTGCTGATAGGCCTCCTGCAGATCGGTCTCTTCGCGCGACGACGTCAGCATCACCACCACCTGGCGGCGCAACGCGGGATGGGCGCGAACTTCGCGCAACACCTCAAGCCCGGTCAGCTTGGGTAGTTTGAGGTCCAGCAACATCAGCTTGGGATGCGCAGGCCCGCCACGCGCCGCATATTGGCCGCGACCATACAAGTAATCGAGCGCTTCGGCACCGTCCTGCACGTGCACGATCGATGCAAGCGTGCCGCCACGCCGCAAGGCGCGGCGCACCAGTTCGGCATCGTTAGGATCATCCTCGACTAACAGGATGTCGGCGTCAAGTTCCAGCTCGCTGCTCAAAGCAACCTCGATGCCAACAGGCAAAAATACCGGCAGTCGGTCCGCAGCGCCGCAAAAAAAGCCACAGGCGCACGCGAACTTCTGCGGGGGACGTATCTTACCGAACAATTGCGCCCGGCGTGGCGCAACTCATGGTGCGGCTCATGGTGCCGGCGCGCCGGCCTGCTCCTGAAGGAAGGCCGCGCCCGCAGGCGGTGCCGGCGTGGCGCCCGTGATCACCATCGAGGTCGCCGGCAGGGTGAAGTGAAAGGTGGCGCCGCGCCCGGGTGTCCCTGTTCCCCAGACCCGCCCGTGATGACGCTCGATCACCCTCTTGACGATTGCCAGACCGACACCGGTACCCTCGAACTGGTTGCGTGAATGCAGGCGCTGGAACATGCCGAACAGCTTTTCGGCATAGTTGCCATCAAATCCTGCGCCATTATCGGCAACTGAAAAGGCCACTTCGCCCGCGCCGACCACGCAATCGATGACGATCCGCGGCGCGTCTGCCTGCGCGCTGAACTTGAAGGCATTGAAAATCAGATTGACCCACACCTGGCGCAGCATCGCGGGATCACCAAACACGTCGGGCAAAGTGCGGATCTCGACCTGCGGCTGATGCGAAAACTCGTTGCGCGCCTCGGCTGCTACCGACGCCACCAGCGCTGCAGTGGCGATGCGCTGGTACGCAGCCTCGCCGCGGCCCAGGCGCGAAAACTCCAGCAGTCCGTCGATCAGCTCACCCATGCGTCGGGCGCTGGCCACAATCATGTCGAGGTCACGCCAGGCAGTCGGTCCGCTCGCGGCAGCCGATTCCAGTCGCAGCAGTTGCGCGTAGCCGTCGATGGCCCGCAGCGGCGCCCGCAGGTCGTGGGCAACCGTATACGAAAAAGCTTCCAGTTCACGCACCGCCGCGGTCAGCTCGGCGGTGCGCATGGCCACGGTCTGTTCCAGCGCCTCGTTCAGGCGCTGCATCTCGCGCTCGGCCCACTTGCGGGCGCTGATGTCGTGAACCGATGTCTGCACCATGCGCCGAGCCGCGAAATCGACCGGGCCGCTGGCTACCTCCACGTCGACAACGCTATCGTCCAGGCGGGTGAGGCGCATCTCGGTATAAGCGCTGCCGCCATCCGCATCGAGCACACGGCGCCGGCGCCGCAGCCCCGTACCGCCAGCATCGATTTCGAGCCGGTCATGCAGATTGCAGCCGATCACAGCGCTTGCATCGGGCGCCGCAAGCATGCGTGCGGCCGCCGGATTGGCATAGACGACAATCTGTCCATCATGAATCAACACCGCTTCGCGCGACATCTCGACCAAGCTCTTGTAGCGCGCCTCGCTCTCCAACTCCGCCGCCTGTGCGCGAAAACGTTCAATCAACACAGCGGCCAGCGCTGCCGCCGAGCGCGTCAACTCAAGATCGGCTGCCACCGGTTCGGCTTGGCTGGTGCAGTACACCGCGAAGGTCGCAAGCACCTGGCCTGCAGCGCCGAGTACCGGCGTCGACCAGCCTGAGCCGAAAGCGCATGTTTCCGCCAGTTCGCGATAGTCATCCCAGCGCGGGTCGGCTGCGATGTCGGCGCAGATCACCACTGCTTCCTCGAAAGCCGCAGTGCCGCAGCATCCCGCTCGTGGCCCCGGCACAACGCCGCTGCGGAGCAAGTCGTCATAGGCAGCTGGAGCACCTGGATTGGCGAGCGGGCGCAACACGCCGTCTTCGAGCAACAACAGCGAGGCGATACCGGGCCTTGCCAGGGCTGCGTCAATGGTGCTGCACAAAACCGTCATCAGTTCAGCCAGCGAGGCATCGGCGGCCAGCGACTCGTAGACCGCGCGCTCGCCGGCACGTACCAGGTCGTTGCGATAGCGTTCACTTATGTCCGCGCCTACACCGCGATAACCGGTGAACCCGCCGGCATTGTCAAAAATCGGCTCGCCGCGTACCGCCACGTACCTGCGCAAACCATCCTCCGGCAGCAGTTCAAGTATCAGATGCGCGAACGGCCGGTGTGCTTCGAGCTCACGCCGGTGCGCTTCCCAGGTGGTGCCGATCGGTCGCGTGCCCGATCGTTCCCAACGCGTCATTCCGGCCGACTCGCCGATTGGCTTGTCACCGCGATAACCGCGGGTATCGGTACGCAAGAAACGATATTGGGCGTCCTGTTCCCAGTACCAGTCGGAGGACAGCATGGTGAGCTGGCGAAACCTGGCTTCGCTTGCGCGCAGGAGTTCGAGGCGGTCTGCCGATTCGGCTTGCAGTCGTTCGCGTTCGGCCTCGACGCGGCGCCGTTGGCTCACATCCACCAGCGCCGCGCGCAGCAGCTTGCCCTCGCCCGGCAGGCGCATCCAGCGCGTTTCAACCGCCACATCGCGCCCGTCCATGGTGCGAATCTGCCCTTCGGTCACCACCGATTCGCCGGCCAGCACGCGGCGCGCGATCTGCGTGATCGCGGCAAGCGTCTCTGGGCGCGAGCGCCCGGTGGAGGTCCCCAGGTCGGCCGCCGGGATACCGATCAGTTGCGCGTGGGTGCAACCGAACAGTTGCGCCGCGGCGGAATTGGCCTCGACCACCATCCCGCTATGGAAATCGGCCACCACGATGGCCTCCGGCGCGCCCTCGATCAGGCCGCGAAAGTGCGCTTCGTTGCGGCTTGCCTGGCTTTCGGCCTGCTTGAGCCTGGTCACATCGCGAGCGGTACCGCAATAACCTTGCAGCACTCCCGCGGTGTTGTACAGCGGGTCTCCGTTGATTTCGACGCATCGCACCGCGTCGTCTGCTTGCGTCAGTTCCAGCAGCAAGTCGCGGAACGGCTTGCCCTGGTCCCGCAACGCTCGATGCTCCCGCCAGGTAGTCGTTACCGGCCGCAACTGCGCAATGTCCCACAGGCACCTGCCCAGCCATTGCGCCGCGTGCGCGGGCTCACGCCCCGCGATCTCGGTGAAGCGTTGTTCTCCATCGGTGGTCCAGTGCCAATCGGCAGCCATCTCGACCAAGCCGCGCAACTGCTGTGCGGACCTCGCCAATTCATCGTGCTTGGCTTCGATCCGTTCGGCCATCCGATTGAAATCCGCCGCCAGCGCCGGTGCGCCGGGGATGCAGGCCGCCTCCGGCACGCGATGGTCCGTATCGCCCATGGCCAGGGCGCGCGTCGCTTGGTGCAGTTCGCGTACGCGCGCATGCAGGTCGCGCCTGAGCAACCAGATGCCGGCAGCGGCCACCGCAGTCACCAGAAGCAGCAGCCACGCATGGGCTTGCAGGGCAGTGGCCGCAGCGGCGCTCGAAAGCGCAAGAACCAGGGCCAACGCGAACGGCAGGGCCGCCAGCAGCACCAGCAGGGCGAACTTGATCTCGAGCCAATGGAAACGTCGCTCCGGAGCAGGTGCACTCCGATTCTTGTCGGCGCGAAGGTCAGGCATGCAAAATACCAGGTTCAGGGCTGGAAAAGGCTGCGAACATCCATGATAACCGGCGCTGCACCGCCCCTGCGCCCGCGCCCAGGGCCAAGGCCAAGGCCAAGGCCAATGGGGGTCCGCCCTCCCCAGCCACCGTTCCGGCCGCGCTCCTAAGTCCAGTCCTTCATGCGCGAGCGAATCCGCGCCACCGCCTGACTGTGCAACTGGCATATACGCGATTCGGTCACGCCCATGACGGCGGCGATCTCGCGGAAATTGAGTTCCTGTTGGTAGTACATGCCCATCAGCATTTTCTCGCGCTCGGGCAACCCCTCGATGGCGCCGATCAGGGCCTGCCTGAAACGCGCGTCGTGCACCTGTTCGAGCGGATCGCCGGAGGCGTCGGCCAGATGCCGGTCGAGGAACGGGTCGCTGTCTTCATCATCCTGGTTGTCGAAGTGAATCAGTTGGGCGCCGCGCGCGTCGGCCAGCAAGGTCTGGTACTCACTGAGCGAAAGCCCCATCTCCCTTGCCACTTCCGGCTCGGTCGGCGAGTGCCCCAGGCGGTGTTCGAGCTTGCCGATGGCCTTCTCGATCTCGCGTTGCGCGCGGCGCACGCCGCGCGGCATCCAGTCGTTGGCACGCAGTTCATCGAGCATTGCGCCCTTGATGCGCTGCGATGCATAGGTCTCGAATTGCGCTCCCTGTCCTTCTTCAAAGCGGCCGGCGGCGTCCATCAGGCCGAGCATGCCGGCCTGCACCAGGTCGTCGACCTGAACCGAGGCCGGCAGGCGCGCCAGCAGGTGGTGGGCCATGCGCTTGACCAGCGGCACGAACTGCGCGACATTGAATTTGCGTTCGACAACGCCTGTTGCGGTGTACATGTGTATGGGTCCTTGCTAGTGCGTTTGCGTTGCAGTGGAGGGGTAGGAGTCGTGCATGCATTCGGCCAGGCGCCAGCCCGGCACGTCGGCGGCGATGCGCGCAAACGCGCGCGCGGCCTCGGCATGCGGCGGCGCAGCGCCGCTGCCGAAGAGCTGCCCGCGCGCGTGGCGCGGCACGTTGCCGGCGTAACCGACGGCCCCACCAAGGAAGCGCCGTGCGGTGTCGGACAGCTGGCGACAGATGGCGCGCGCGTCGCGCTCGCCGTCGGCACCATTGACCAGAATTCGAAAAGCCGGCGCTGTCCTGGTGGCAGGCAGGCAGGCCTGCTTGATTGACGCATAGGCCGCCGTCAGTGCGCGTTCCCCAGGTGTTGTGACCAGCAGCGACTCCCCGGCAGCACCATCCAGAGGCAGCCATAGCCGCCCGTCCGGCGTCACCAGTGGCGGCAGGCAGAGGATCAGCAGGTCGGGCGGCTCGACTACGCGCATCAAGGCGGCAAAGAAATCGGCGCCCGCTGCCTCGGCTGCGATCAGTTCGGGCAAGCCACGACGCGCTGCAATCGCCCGCAACCCGTCTGCACCGCGCACCGTGACCCGGGCAAAATCACCGCCGTCGTCAATCAGATCGGCAAGATCGCCATCAGCACGCAATGCCAACGCGTCCATTGCGCTGCCGGCGGCGTCGAGCAGAAGCACGCTATGCCCCGCCCGCGCCAGGCTGACTGCGAGTTGCCCGGTACAGGCACCGTGGGCCCGCGTTTCGCAGTCGCCCAGCACCGCCAGCAGGCGCACGCTGCGCCGCTTGAGCAGGCTGCGCAGGCCGGCGGCCTGATCAACACCGGCCTGCGCAGTCAAGGCAGGAATATCATTGCTGCCGGGCAAAGCCGTCACGCGCGGCCTAGGCATTGAAAGTCCCCCACGTAGCGGACTGCGCCGGGGCCAGCCCCTGCATCGATTGCATGGCGCGCGCGGCGACTTCGTTTTCGTTCAGCGCATATACCGGGTCGACCGCCGCCTTGAGCGCGCGATGCACCAACGCCGGACTGGTCGGTGCATGCAGGTCCTCGGGGACGCGCTGGCCGTTGGTCACGTGCAGCAGTTCCAGCGCGTGGCGCGCCACCACGTCAAGGGCCGGCGCCAGCTTGGCGGCTTCGTCGATCTTGGTCAGGATCGCGCCGGCCAGCGGCCGCGCCCCGGCGGCCCGGCCCTGGTAGGCGCGCGCCACGTCGTCGAGGGTCTCGGCCTGGGCTGCGGCGTTGAGCAACAGCACCCGCTTGATGCGCGGGTTGTCGAGCAAATTGATCTGCTCGGCCACGCGGTTGTCGCGTTGCCCCATGCCGGTGGTGTCGATCAGCACCAGGCGCTTGCCCGCCATGGTGGCAATGGTCGCCTCGAGCTCGCCATAAGACTGTGCCGAGTGCACCGGAACGCCGAGAATCTTGCCGTAGATCGCCAGCTGATCGAACGCACCGATGCGATAGCCGTCGGTGGTGATCAGGCCGAGCGATTGCGCGCCGAACTTGACCACGCAGCGCGCCGCCAGCTTGGCGGTGGTGGTGGTCTTGCCGACCCCGGTCGGCCCCACCAGCGCGAACACGCCTCCGCTCTCGACCATGTCACGCGCCGGATCGGCACAGCGGATGTTGCGTGCGAGCACCTCGGTCAGCCACTTGCGGGCCTGGGCCTCGCTGTGATCGTCGGGCAACTTGTCGGCCACTGCGCGCGCCAGGCTGGCCGAAAACCCGGCATCGATCAGTTCGCGCCAGATCTTCAGCGCCAGTGGCCTGCGTTCGGCCATGTCACGCCAGGCAAGGCCGGCGATCTGGCTTTGCAGCATGGCCTTCATGGCGGACAGCTCCTCGAACATGCGTTGCTCAACGCGCGTCGGCAGAAGCGCTGTTGGCGCCGCTGGCGCTGCCGCCGGCGCCCGCTCTGTCATAGCTGCAGCTTGTTGCCGTGCCGCAGAGTCGTACCCTTCACGCGCGCCTGGTTGCGCCGATGCGCGCCCGGCGGGCCAGTTGCGGGGTTGATCGTGCGCCCCGTAGGCATTGGCGGCCTGCCTTTCCGCGCCTTGCACCGGCAGGCCCTGATTGAGCAGGTTGTCTTGCTGCACTGTGCGCGACGGCGACGCCTCGATGCGTTCGGCAAAGTCCTTCATGCTGGTGAATAGTCCGGGACGCGCCGGCGCTGCAGGCCCGCGCGAGGACGGCGCCGCAGCATGCGCTCCCGCCCCTGCCCGCCGCACCGATGTCGCCGCGGCGCTCGGCGTCGACATCTGTGCAAGCGGAAGAGCGGCCTTATCCACCATCTCGGGCGCCGACTCGACCATCGCCATGATCTCCACCCCGGCCGAGGTCTTGCGGTTCGAGATCACCAGGGCATCCGCGCCCATCTCGGCCTTCATTTTTTGCATGGCCTCGCGCGCGGTGGCGCCCAGGAACTTTTTCATCAACATGGCAAGAGCCTCGTGTGCATGGCAAATCGTTGCGAATCGGAGTCGTTGTGGAGATCAGGCCGGCAGCACACCGCGCGCGCCAACAACGCCGGCGACGCGAATCGTGCAAGCCTCGGGAATCTCCGCGTGTGCGATCACCTTCAGGCGCGGCATGGCCCGGCGCGCCATGCGCGCCAGGCTCGGCCGCAGCCGATCAGGTACCAGAAGGGTCGGTGGCTGGCCCAGGTTTTCGAGACGCTGCGCACTGGCGGTCAGGTCGCGCAACAGGTTCTCGGCCAGACCCGGTTCCAGGCCCAGCGGTTCGGCGGCTGTCGTGCCACCGGCACTGGCCTGGATCAGAACGCGTTCGAGATCGGGCTCCAGCACCAGCATCTCGATGTCGGTAGCCGGGCCAAACAGCATTTGAATAATGGCGCGCCCCAGCGCGATGCGCACCTGTGCGGTCAGTTCGGCGGCGTCGGTACTTTTTGCCGCATGCTCGGTGAGGGTTTCGACGATGCTGCGCAGATCGCGGATGTGCACGCCTTCTTCCAGCAGGGCCTGCAGGACGCGGGTGAAGGTAGACAGGGAAATCAGCTTGGGTACCAGGTCATCGATCAGCTTGGGCACCTGCTTGCCGAAATGCTCGATCAAGGCCTGGGTTTCGCTGCGCCCGAGCAAGGGGCCGGCGTGCGACTGCATCAGATGGTTCAAGTGGGTCGCCACCACCGTACCGGCGTCGACCACGGTGAAGCCGCTGGACAGCGCCTGATCGCGGAATGCGCCTTCGATCCATGTGGCAGGCAGGCCGAAAGCCGGATCGCGTGCTGCCGTACCCGGCAACTGCCCCACCGCGTTGCCCGGATTGATGGCCATGTACATGCCGGCAAATACTTCGCCCTCGCCGATTACCACGCCCTTCAGACTGATGCGATAGCCGTTGGGCTTCAATTCAAGGTTGTCGCGAATGTGCACCTGCGGCGGCAGGAAGCCGACTTCCTGGGCGAATTTCTTGCGGATCGCCTTGATGCGTTTGAGCAGATCGCCGTCCTGGTTGCGATCGACCAGCGGAATCAGGCGATAGCCGACCTCCAGGCCAAGCACATCGACCGGCGCCAGATCCTCCCAGGTGGCCTCGCCTAAGTCCGCTGCGGCCGCCGGGGCCGCGACCGCAGCGCCACGCGCGGCGCGTGCTGCGGCCTGGGTTTGCCACCAGCCTGCCCAAGCAGCACCACCGCCGAACAGAATGAACACGAAGTGCGGCATGCCGGGAATCAGGCCCAGGGCCAGCAACACACCGCCCGTCACCATCATGGTTTGCGGGTTGCGCACCAGTTGCCGCACCACCTGGGTGCCGATGTCTTCCTTGACGTTCTCCTCGGCGCCGACGCGGCTCACCACCAGACCTGCGGCCACCGAGATCACCAGCGCCGGAATCTGCGCCACCAGGCCGTCGCCAATGGCCAGCAACACATAGTTGTTGGTGGCCGTGGCCAGGCTCAGGTCGTGCTGCAGCAGGCCTATCGCGAGGCCGCCGACAATGTTGATCACCAGAATGAGCATGCCGGCGATAGCGTCGCCACGCACGAATTTCGAGGCGCCGTCCATGGCGCCGTAGAAATCGGCCTCGCGTGCGATCTCGCTGCGTCGCGTGCGGGCTTCAACTTCGGTGATGAGGCCCGCATTCATGTCGGCATCGATCGCCATCTGCTTGCCCGGCATCGCATCCAGGGTGAAACGCGCGGCGACTTCGGCGATGCGCCCGGCGCCCTTGGTGATCACCACGAAGTTGATCACTACCAGAATCAGGAACACCACGATGCCGACGGCGAAATTGCCGCCCACCAGGAAGTGGCCGAAGGCCTCGATCACCTTGCCGGCGGCGTCCGGCCCGGTGTGGCCGTTGAGCAGCACCACCCGTGTGGAGGCGACGTTCAGCGACAGGCGCAACAACGTGGTCAACAGCAGAACCGTCGGGAAGGCGGCGAAATCCATCGGACGGGTGGCGTATACCGAGGCCAACAGCACGATCAATCCGAGCGCGATATTGAAAGTGAACAAAAGATCCAGCAGAAACGGCGGCAGCGGCAGGATCATCGTGGCCATAACCATGACGATGAACATGGGCGCGGCCAGGCCGCGCAGGGGAATGGCGCGCCAGCCGCCGGCGGGAAGGACGAAGGAGCTCACGCGGCAACTGCCTGATTGGCCGGATCGAGTTCGGGCGGCACCGCGATCGCGCTGGGTGCCAGCGGCGGCGGCCCGTGGCGCATGGCCTTCAACTGGAATACCCAGGCCAACACCTGCGCCACCGCGTTGTACAGAGCCGCCGGAATCTCGGCTTCGAGTTCCGCGTGTTTGTAGAGTGCGCGCGCCAATGGCGGCGCCTCGAGCATTGGAACGCCATGTTCTTCGGCCAACGCACGAATGCGCGCGGCAACCTCGTCAGTGCCCTTGGCGACCACCCGCGGTGCGCGCATGCTGGCG
>Ga0209181_10000290_pt1 | contig 94215 bp, 75 predicted proteins | sample MAT05_FD_187208 | JGI IMG/M metagenome (GOLD analysis project Ga0209181, IMG submission 187208) | Freshwater microbial communities from Lake Fryxell liftoff mats and glacier meltwater in Antarctica - MAT-05 (SPAdes) (version 2) | ecosystem: Environmental > Aquatic > Freshwater > Ice > Liftoff...
GCGTAATCATCCGCACAACACACAACAACGGCGAGGGTGGGCTTTCGAAAAGATAGGCACCGCTTTAGTCCGAAGACTTTTTTCGCCGTTGTTGGTATGCAGTTCAGGCCGTATGTGAGCGTACCAACAACGAAGCTTACCATTCAAAGTTGTTGGTGATCCTTCCCTGCGTAATCCTTCGCACAACACACAACAACGGCAATAGTGGGCTTTCGAAATAGTTGGCACCGCTTTAGTTCGAAGACAGGTTTCGTCGTTGTTGGTATTCAGATCAGGCCGTATGTGAGCGTACCAACAACGAAGCTTACCATTCAAAGTTGTTGGTGATCCTTCCCTGCGTAATCCTCCGCACGGCACACAACAACGGCGAGGTAGGGCTTTTGAATGAACCTTACAGGTTGGCGATCTTTCCCTGCGTAATCCACCGCACAACAGACAACAATGGCAATAGTGGGCTTTCGAAAAGATTGGTACCGCTATATTGTGCGGAGATTCAGATTAAATTTACCAGAACGAAATTCAGCAATTATCAGTACAGCGTTGCCCCATATTAATTTACCGGTACCATAACCGGAAAGGGCGAATATTCGAACGCAGCATTGCTTCGTTTTATTAGCTTTGCAGCCTTATGACTTTGAAAAAAGAAGCATGGAATACCTGGAAACTATCCGGGCCAATCATATTGGGAGAATTGACACAAATGGCATTGGGCATAATAGACAGCATCATGGTAGGTAAAATCAGCTACCAGCATCTTGCCGCCGCTGCACTGGTAAACAGTGTAATGAATATTCCATTTGTACTTGGTTTCGGCATGACGATGTCGGTGTCGCAAACGGTGTCGATGGCAAACGGAAGAAGGGATAGTCTAAAAGTATCCCATTATTTATACAATGGCTTTTGGCTATGTGTGATTGCTTCCCTAATTATCGCCCTGGTATTAAATTTTAGTAAAGGCATTTTATTTCACCTGGGCCAGGATGAACAGGTAGCTTTACTGGGAGTACCTTACCTGCAGATCATGGGATGGTCCATAATACCCATGATGTTGTTTATAGGCATCAAACAATTTACCGACGGGCTGGAACGAACCCGTACCGCCATGTTACTTTCCATCGCCGCATTGCCTATCAATATTTTCATCAACTGGCTACTGGTATATGGTAACTGGGGTTTTCCCAGGCTGGAATTGACCGGTGCAGGGTATGGCACTTTAATAACCCGCATCCTGATCTTATTGATATTTATGGTGGTATTGTTTGTCCACCCTTTTTTCAGCAGGTATGTGGCAGTGAGAAAAAGCCAATGGAACCTGCAAATGCATACTATCAAAGAGTTACTGCATATCGGTGTGCCCAGCAGCCTGCAGGCAGCGATGGAATCCGGGGCATTCGCTGTATCCGGTATCATCATAGGCACATTGGGTGCGGTACAACTGGCAGCGCATCAAATAGCGTTGAGCTGTGCTTCCATGGCATTCATGGTTTCATGGGGACTGGCGCAGGGCGGTTCTATCAGGGTGAGCAATGCCTGGGGAAGAAACAACTGGAAAGACATTTCAATCATAGGTAAAAGCACTTTGCTGAGCGGGGTATTTTATGGTGTATTGGGAGTGATTATTTTTGTTGGATTCCGCAATTTATTACCACTTGCATTTAATAACGATGCCACAGTAATGGCACTTGCATCGGTATTGATGTTGTATGCCGCCATATTTCAAATATCAGATGCCACCCAGGCAATCGGGGTTGGTTTGTTAAGGGGAATCAAAGATGTAAAAGTACCCACCGCCTATATCGCCATTGCCTATTGGGTGGTGGGTATACCCGTGGGATGCTTAATGGCATTTACTTTTAAAATGGGTGCGGCTGGTATGTGGATCGGCTTTGTAAGCGGGCTTACTTTTTCTTCTGTTTTTTTGAACAATCGTTTCTTTAAAATATTGAACCGTAAGTTAGGTTAACTGAAAAATGCTTTTTGTTAATTGCAAAAAAGGCAGCGCCGGTTGACGCTGCCTTTCATTTTAAAATAGCAGGAATAAAAAATCATGAACAAGAATACAACGGGATAATCAAATAAATGGTGCAGGATGCAGGCAACCCATTATTAAGTTTACAACTTTTTAGAAAGTTGTAAACTTAATAATGAATGACAGGTACGACCACCAACTAAATCCTTTTTATCCTATTTTATAAACTGTATTGTTTTTCTTTGAGTACCCATTTCCGTGAGCAGTAAGTAGGTTCCCTGCGGAAGACTGTTTGCGGGTAAACTAATTTGCCCGTTTATTGCGGAGAACGAATTGGCAGATAATTTTTTACCACTCATATCCAGAATGCTTAGTTGTACCCGTTCTGTAATACCAGACAACATTAGTTTTAAATTATCCTTTACCGGGTTGTTGAGCAAGCGGACACCCCACGGTCCATTGTTTTTAATCTTCAAAGTAATCACCGGACTGAGTGTTGATTTACCATCTTTATCGTTTGACCTGAGCCGATAATAAACCGTAGTTTTCCCGCTATTCATTATTCCAACATCAGCAAAGAAATAGGAATGGCTGACAGATGATGAACCAAGCGCCGCCACCGCACCAATATCCTGGAAATTAACGCCATCAAAACTACGTTGAATGATAAAATTATTGCTGTTGATCTCCAGCAAAGTTCGCCAGTTGAGGATGGCATCCGGAGATTTGGAAAGTACCGTAAAATCAGCCAATGATATGGGTAATGGAGTAAAATTACCATCTACCGCAAACAAATCCCGCTGGTTGGGATCATCTCCGTCGGTAGCTTCGAACAATATTTTGCCGTTTACAATAAAAAAATTGATTTGAGGCTTGGAACTATCAAGGCCCAGGATAATATCCTGCACTATGGATGTACCAAGGGATGTGCCATCCGTCTTCCATAACTCAACTCCATTTGTTCCGTTACTGGCAGGAAAATACAATGCACCAGTGGTATAAATGTAGGAAAGGTATTCCAGCGAGAGACCATCCGATGAACCCCCATTGATATCCTTTACCATATGAGTATGACCAACCGTACCATCTACGCCGTCCGATATCCATAATTCATTTCCTTCAGCAACTGTGGCCGCTGAAAAGAAAAACTTATTTCCCTGGAACAATGGCTGGCTAAATGAACCGTTGACAAAAGCAAAGTTGGCAAAGGTAATCGGAATATTGCCTGGGTTATTTTGTACAAATGCTTTGAAAACTTTGGTTCCCCCGGTTGTTCCGTCTGACTCCCATAGTTCGGCCAGGCCCGCATCACCAGCAACAGAAAAAATAAATTTATTTGGCAAATTGATGGAATTGAAAATAGATATACTCGTAGCAAATGATGCCCCGGGAACAATGTCTTTAACAACTGCCGCATTTCCAACAGTTCCGTCAGTGCTGTATAACACTCCGGTATTTGCTCCATCGTATGCCCTGAAGTAAGCCCGGTTATTAAAAATATGAAAGCCTTGAAAAATAGACACGTCAAAGCCTGGAAAAAGAGTAATCCCGGTAGAACTACCGATCCCGTTATTTATATCGGTAAGCATACCAGTTCCTCCTGCTGTACCATCTGTTCTCCAGATTTCCTCACCGTGAGTAGCATCGGTTGCTTTAAATAAAACGACATTATTGAATGGATAAAAGGAGCCAGGGTTTGAAGATGCAGCTCCGCCACTGCCTGTATGGATGTTCACCAATACATCGGTTCCAGGGCCAGTTCCATCTGATTTCCATAATTCTACACCCGATGCAGGAGTTTGCGCTGCAAACAACAGGTAAGCACCATTTGAAAAAAGTCCATATTTTCCGGTTGTATTACTTCCGTTCGTGCCGGATACAATATCTTTTACCAGCGTTGTGCCTATATCTGTTCCATTTGTTCGCCATAGCTCCATGCCCTCAGCGGGTCTGGAAGCGGTAAAATAAATAAAGCCATTTAGTATGGCCACATCATTCCCTGGTGAGGAACCATCAACGCCCGGATTAATGTCTTTCATCAATGTTGTTCCACCTGCGGTGCCATCAGTTACATACACTTCGGTACCAGTTGCCGGAGTGCTGCCGGCAAAAATTAATGTACCATTTAAAAACCCCGTACTGCCGATACTTATCTCCCATTGAATAGTTGTAGATAACTGGAAAGTACCGCCCAATGTACCATCCGAAACCCAGGGAGTATTATCAATATCAGAAAAATAAATTGCCTTGCTGCTACTCAATGGTGCAGCAAATCGTAAGCTTTTATTGGAATTGATCCGGGTAACCTGGGCATTTAGCCCGAGCGAAATCATTACAATAAACAAGTGGATTAGTAGTTTTCTTTTCATGTGTTATATTTTATTTTAAACTGTTGCAAAATAAAAAAAAGTGCAAATAGAAACCTACCACATAAATAAGTGTGATTTTACTGCCTGAGGGATCTAAGAAATAGGATAATGAACACCAGGTATTGGTGTATTCCTACACTGAATGCATGTTTTTCATCAGAAATGTGATTTCCAGGAAAGCCGATGATAAAAAATAGTCACCGGAAATAAATGCGAAATAAATTTAATCCATTTTTCCTGAAATAGCTATAGCTGTTTATAAAAAAATACAAAATATGGTGTCAGGTGTTAGTCAGTTGAATTGTAGAGAGCACCTTATTATTTTTAATATGGTAACTACAAACAGGAAGCTCCATGCAGAGCATAGCCTAATGATACCTGCCACTACAACGCGGTAATCAAAATAAAAAAAGAGAGAAAGCGATACGATCAACTTTCTCTCTTTACTTTATAGACTTTATCTACTTTTTAAACGCTATCTGCTTTTTAAACCAAACTTTAATCCCGCTCAAAAATATCTCAATATCTCAATATCCAACCTACTTGCCCTTCCCCCATCCAAACCAATCATTTCCATTGGCAAAAAGCATTAAACCCAGTAATAAAACCATTCCCACCACCTGTGCATATTCTAAAAATTTGTCACTTGGTTTTCGGCCGCTTACCATTTCCACCAAAGTAAAAACCACGTGCCCGCCATCCAGTGCAGGTATCGGCAACAGGTTCATAAATGCAAGTATAATCGATAAAAAACCGGTTATCTTCCAGAAAGATTCCCAATCGCCCCACTCGGTAGGAAAGATAGAACCCATCGATTTAAAACCGCCCAGTCCTTTATAGGCTCCTGTAGATGGTTGAAAGATTAATTTAAACTGATCGATATAATATTTTAATTTACCCAAAGCCATTGATACTCCGGCAGGAATGGCTTCAAAAAAGTTGTATTTTTTCTTATCTACTTTAAACACACCCAGGCTATCATATTGCTCAAACGATAATATGGGAAGACCAATTTTACCTTCCCCATTTACCTGCGCCACTAAGGTAACAGGCATTCCTTTCCTGTTTATTTGTAAATTAACCGGTTGATTTTTTTTTGCTGCGAGAATGGCGGGCATGTCATCATAAAAGGTAACCGGTACCGAATCTATAGCTGTTATTCTATCCATCAACTGAATGCCGGCTTTCTTCCCATTTGCAGTATCCTTTGGCCCGTACTCGCCAATATATGCCGGTATCCTTGGCATTAATAACATCCCGGTTTTGCGCTTGCTTTCAACCAACCGCTCTATAAAATTAACAGGGAATGGGATTTCACTCACCTGGCCATTTCTTTCAATAGTAACAGTTTTTGCCAGTAATAATTTGGGTTGAATGTCTTCAAAATACACGATGGGCTGGCCGTCAACCGCTGTAATCTTATCCCCATTACGCAACTTCAAATCGTACAAAACACTATCCTGCAACCAAATCCCGTTTTTAACGGAGGCAACCGGCATTTTTTGCTCACCCCATACGAATAATATCATTGCATAAATAATAAAGGCTAACAATACATTTACGATGATACCTCCCAACATGATGATTAAACGCTGCCAGGCCGGCTTGCTTCTGAATTCATAAGGCTGCGGGGGCAATTTCATCGCATCTTTATCCATGCTTTCATCAATCATCCCGGAAATCTTTACATAACCGCCCAATGGCAACCAGCCAATACCGTATTCTGTTTCGCCAATTTTCTTTTTAAACAGTGAAAAATACGGGTTGAAAAAGAGGTAAAATTTTTCTACCCTGCAACCAAACCATTTTGCGGTGATGTAATGCCCGAATTCGTGCAGAATCACCAATATTGATAAGGATAGAATCAGGTAAAAAACCTGCATTCCCACGTTGCCCCAGTTAATTGCTAAAATTGTCATATAGTCGCTACCCAATCTCCGCTACAGCAGAGTGTTATTTTTAATGTATAATAAATTTCAAGATAATAATGACGCAAAACCTTCAAATCTCTTTAGGGAAAAGGGTTTACATTTTTATTAAGGAAGCCGCAAAATTACGGGCTTCGGCATCGCTTTCAAAATATTCTTCCAATGTAGGTTGCTCGATAAAACTGACCTGTTGCATGGTTTTTTCCACCACCGCAGTCATATCAAGAAAGCCAATACGGTTGTGCAGAAAGGCCCACACTGCTATTTCATTGGCCGCGTTCAGAATGCAGGGCATGTTACCACCCTTGTACAGGGCATCTATTGCCAGTGCTAAATTTCTGAAAGTCTTAACATCCGGCTCGTCAAATGTGAGAGTTGGATACTTCCTGAAATCAAGCCGGGGAAAATCATTTTTGATCCGTTGAGGAAAAGACATGGCATACTGAATGGGCAGTTTCATGTCCGGCAGCCCCATCTGGGCTTTAATACTACCATCTTCAAACTGTATCATACTGTGAATAATGCTTTGCTGGTGTACCACTACCTGGATCTGGTCCGGGGTTAGGTTAAACAACCATTTAGCTTCAATCATCTCAAGTCCTTTGTTCATCAGCGTAGCAGAATCAATGGATATTTTAGCGCCCATCTCCCAGTTAGGGTGCTTGAGAGCGTGATCCCTTTTTACATTCACCAAAAAATTAGGCTTCTTACCTATGAATGGGCCCCCACTTGCTGTTAAGATGATCTTCTCAATTTTATTTCTTCCCTCGCCTACCAGGCACTGGAAAATGGCGGAGTGCTCGCTGTCTACCGGGATAATGGGGGCACGGTTTTCAAGGGCCTTCCGCATTACGATATCACCAGCCACTACCAGGGTTTCTTTATTGGCCAGTCCTACCCCCTTCCCTTTTTCCACGGCTTTTAAAGTGGGCTTTAACCCTGCAAAACCAACAATGCCCGCCAGCATCATATCATAGCTGTCAAAATCCGCTACCTCCACCAGGGCTGCTTCACCAGCAAAAACTTTTACACCTGTAGATGCCAATGCATCTTTTACAAAATTGTATTTTGATTCGTCGCCAATCACCACGGCATTTGGATGAAACTCCATTGCCTGCTTAATTAATAGCCCGGTATTGGTTTGGGCAGTTAAAATTTCCGCCTCAAATAAGTCCGGATTTGCCCGGATTACTTCAAGAGCTTGTGTACCAATTGAACCGGTAGAACCAAAAAGAGCAATTCGTTTTTTTTGAACGGCATCAGCCATAGGATTAAATTTTTTTCCGCCTCAGGGGCAGTATCGTATTGAATATTTTAATTATTTTATTTCAACAAAGTGATCAATTTTATTGAAACAGACTTTTTTTTCATTGCACCAGCATCAAATCTTTACTCTATATCGTTGCGTCGCACACTTGTACAAATTAGCAATATGGATCGTCCCCTGCAACTTAAGGTGATGCGAACAGGTACATTTCAAATCTGATAGCTATCGGATCAACCTGCTTAGGATCTAACAAATGCAGCATGCACTTTTTTAAAACGGATTTTTATACCTTATAAAACATTCGCTTTTTTCGCCGTCCGTTTGACCTTACCCCCAACCCCTTTCCCAAGGAGAGGGGAGCTTGACTCTGAAAATTCGAACTTGAATTCGATTAGCTATCTGTCAAGCTTACAATGGTGTATATACCTAATTGTCGCAGCATCCACGGGATACCCAATTTTGCCGTTAAGGCGTTCAGACGTTTTTTTCATATAATAACAAAACGCCTTAAAGCCTAAACGGCGATTTCCTAATTCTTGAATTCTTAAAGAAAGAGCGACATCCGATAGCCATCGGATTTGAAATGCACCCAAGTAAACTAACACATTAGCCAACATGATGTCATTCCGTCTTTCTGGCTGCCGCAATTTAATGTAATAATTGGTGTAAAGTGATTTTCGCTTTATATTATTGAACTGCCTCAATAGTTTATTCTTTTTGGTTATTAAATGAAGGTTCGCTGTGTTAGTAAAGTAAGCAGTTAAATAAAGTAAAGTCGAAGACATTTTGGGCTAGTTTATTGGGGACTAAGGACTTTACTAAATAAGCGAAACGCCTACAAAATTATGTTTCAAAGCTGGTATCAATAACAATAAGCCAAAAGGGGTTAAATGTGAGTAGCCCCGGGTAAATCCCGGGGGAATCAATACGATACGGCAACCAACCCCGAATGGGGTTGAATGTAATTGCTTTGGCAAATTCAACCGCATTCGGGGTTGGGGGAAATTTATAATCTGTTTACCATGGGTTGCACCCACGGCTATTCATATTTAAGCCTTTCAGGCTTGTGATCCGAAGTTTGCTTTTGTAATAAATCACATATTCACCCGAATGAAAATGTACAGGAGAGCGACAACACTCAATTCCGAATTTCTTCCTGGCATCCAGTATCCAGTATCGAGTATTCAGTATCATGCATCCAGTATCCAGCATCAAGCATCAAGTATCAAGTATCCGGTGTCCAACCTCCTCCCTTATCCTAACAAACTCCCTGTAAACTGCATTCTAATCCGCAACTGGAAATTTTCGATGGTTTTAAATATTTCCTTTAAAGTGAGCTGGTCTATTTTGGATAGCTTTTGCGGCATGATATAATTATCCGGTGGTAAATGGTCGTGCATTATTTGCTGTGACTGAGTTTTTAGCCGCAGCCCCATTAAATAATAATAAGACTGCAGCAACTCGGTTGAATCCTGCTCGGTAAAAACATGATTGTCTTTCAATGCTTTTAGTCGCTCACCGGTATTGGGTTCAAATATCTGGTTCTTTAATGCGTATACCCTCACCAGGTCTACAATGGGCGTCATGGCTTTTTTTATGTCAAACACTTCCTTTTTATCTACTTTAAAAGTCTGGATGTTTTTAAAGAGTGGAGTGAGTGGCGGCTCATACTGCAGGGCATTTTTTGCCATAAAATGAAATAGCCGTTCCATTGGATTCTCCAGTTGTTCACTTAAAAAAACCTGTAGCTCCTTTATGATGGACTCTTCCCCATAAATATAACGGCAATCGAAGAAGGTGGAAATTTGCATCACCGTTTCGGGCACGCTTTCATGCATCCAGCTTTCGTAATTTTTTTTCCAGTGTGATAAGGAATGAGTCCACTTTGGATTTTGCGCCATATAACCACCGGTGCAATAACTAAAGCCAATGGTATTTAACTGATCAGAAACCTGTGTGGCGAATTGCAGGAAATATGCTCTTACTTCTTCCCGGTGTTCGTTGGCCTTGTCTTCATAAATGATCGCATTGTCCTGGTCGGTTTTTAGTGTTTGTTCCTTGCGTCCTTCACTGCCCAATACCATGAATGCAAACTTTGCCGGTGGCGGGCCCATTTCCCTTATTACACTTTCAATTACCTTAATGGCAATGGTATCACTTACGGTGGTAATTACCTGGTTTACGATGGCGGCATATACCCCACGATCTAACAGTTGCGCTACTATTTGTGGCACACTCTCCCACTTGCGCTTTAATTCGTCTGTTGAAAACGCCTGCTTCACCGAGAGTATAAAAAGCAGCGGGGACTGTCCCTGCTCACTCAACAATTTATTACGACTGATGAAGCCTAAATATTCACCGTCCTTCTCAATTAAAAGGTACCTCGTTTTAGTACGAAACATGCTAAGGATGGCTTCGTATACGAATGCATGTACATTAATGGAAGCAACCGGGTTATCCATGATGCTGCTAACCGGAGTGTTGTAACTTAATTGTTTTGCCACCACATTATCACGTACAGTGATATCCGTTACAAAACCAATGATTTCGCCCTGCTTACCTTTTACAAACAGGCAACTGGTTTTTTGCCGGCCCATAACAATCGCCACTTCGTTTACTGGTGTATCGCCACTGCACCACACGATGTCGCGGTACTCAATGCTTTCAATCCGGCGTGAATATAATTGTTCGGAACTTATAAAACTGCTTTCAAAATTAGTAGGGTTTTTATAGAAATTCGCAAACTCTTCATTGAGCATTTTGTGCCCAAACGAATCTGTAAAGTGCTGGTAAAATGCCTCGTACTGTTTACATAAATCGTTGAAAATTTTTCGGGGTAAAATATAAACCATCGTGCCCTTCTTTGCAATGACGGTACGCAATGATTTCTTTTGAATCAGCAGCTCCGATATGCCTCCATAGTACTCACCGGTATGGTATATTTCTATTAATCGTTTATTATTACTGCTATCATAAAAGAAAGTTTCGTACTCCCCTTCTGCAATGATATCTATACCTTTCAGTTTGCTTACACCCTGGCGATAAATAATACCGTCTTTAGGATACCTGACTTCAATAAGTAAGTTGGCCGTGTTTTCCAGCGATGCATCCGGCAGTAAATTAAACGGCACTACCGTTTTTAAAAAAGCGAGGCGATTATCCATTGTAATTGGCGATTAATAAAGCGATTAATAAAATGAGGACTATGACAATGACCCAGCCAGCAAGTCCGGAAATCCTTTCTCTTTTTTGAAATACGATGAGTGGCTGGGTAAATGATTTAATCTCATTTCTTTTAACCAGCTCAAAAAAACAATCCGCAGTAGCTGATGCATCCACCATAGCATTGTGCTGGTGTAACAATGGCTTTTTAAACAATAATTCATACAAATCGCCCAGCCTTAAATATTTACACCTGGGATTTTGCTGCAGGTGCCTGGATGCAATCATGATACAAAAAGTGGGTAGGTTTTCCATGGGATTATCAATGGCTTCCCTAAAATAATCAGCCCCAATAATATGATAATCCAGTTCTGTAAAGTGCCCCACAATCATTGGGTGGTATTCATTCAAATCCGCTGAAAGTATTGTTAACAAGTGCTTTCGGGTAATTCCGTTATTTTGTAAAAAATCCTTATCGAGCCCGTGGATGCGCAAGGCAGTTTCAGTAATTTCAAGATCATTGTTACTGATATAATAATTTTGTTCTTTTACTTTCTCTCCTTCCCTGCTATAAACTACCCATGAAATCTGCACTGCATTTGGCCAGTTGCCGGGCACGTTGTAGGGCAGGTACCATTTTTTGGGTAAACCGGTTGCTTCGGTGTCGATAAATAAAAGGTATTCGTTCAATAGCGATTTGGTTGTTGTGCAAATATATTAAATTGGGGGAAGGGATGAGGTGCTGGTTTTGAAAATTGGTTGCTTGTACGATCTTACTCCAACAACACTTTCCCGAAATAATCGGGAGCTAATATAAAAATGAGTGGAGCCTGGGAATTTGAATTTGAATGCCTTTTAGCAGATTGTTTAGTGGCTTCTTATCTATATGCGATCATGCTGACAACTGATGATATCGTGCGTTATTTTAAAAGATCCTCTATCGCCTTATTTACCTTTTCAAAATTAAATTTCTTTATAACGGTATCCATCATTCGCTGTACCTGGTCGTTGCAGAGGTTGCCAATGGAACCTTCGTGGGTGTGGGCGGTTGTTGGCGTGTAATTAAAGTTACCGGCTTCAATATCCATTCCTACTTTTTTATAAGCATCCCTGAACGGTGTGCCTTGCACTACCAGCTTATTCACTTCTTCCACGCTGAAAAGAAATTTATATTTTTCGTCTTTCAACAGGTCTTTTTTTACCTGTATATTGGTGAGCATGAGCCCCGCCATTTGCAGGCACTGCTGCAAGTTTTCCAATGCCGGGATGATGTGTTCTTTTAATAATTGCAGATCGCGTTGATAACCAGATGGAAGGTTGGTGGTCATCAACATAATTTCGTTGGGCAATGCCTGTATGCGGTTGCAATGTGACCGGATGAGTTCGAATACATCGGGATTCTTTTTGTGCGGCATGATGCTGCTGCCGGTTGTTAATTCATCGGGAAAGCTGATGAAGGCAAAATTTTGATTGAGGTATAAACAGGCATCCATGCTCAGTCTGGAGAGCGTAGCTGCAATATTAGCCACGGCCGATGCTACAATGCGTTCGGTTTTCCCTCTGCTCATTTGTGCATACACTACATTGTAATTCAAATCCTCAAAACCAAGCAATTCAGTGGTCATTTTCCGGTTAATGGGAAAGGATGAGCCATAGCCTGCCGCTGAACCGAGTGGGTTTTTATTCACTACTTCATACGCCGCCTGCAGGGTGATTAAGTCATCCACCAAACTTTCAGCATAGGCACCAAACCACAAGCCAAAGGAAGATGGCATGGCGAGCTGTAAATGCGTATATCCCGGGAGCAAATCATCTTTATACTTTTCGCTTTGCAGAATAAGTAAGTCAAATAATTCCCTTGTAGTGCCTACCAATTTTTCTATTTCATTTCTCAGGAATAATTTTAAATCCACCAACACCTGGTCGTTTCTGCTGCGGGCACTATGTATTTTTTTACCTACATCGCCGAGCTTTTGAGTCAGCATTAATTCTACCTGTGAGTGTATATCTTCTACCCCTTCATCCAATGTAAAAATGCCTTGTTGAATTAGCTCGTAAATACTTTTCAATCCCACTTCCAATAGCGATAATTCATCTTTCGTGAGCAAGCCCACCGACTCCAGCATTTTGGTATGGGCGAGTGATCCCAATACATCAAAGGGCGCTAAATAAATATCCAGTTCACGGTCGTGGCCGACGGTGAATTTTTCCACTGATTTTAGTGATACTTTGTCTTTTTGCCAGAGCTTCATGTTAGACGGTTGATGGATTGGGGTTAAAGGTTGATGATTGAAGGTTGAAGGTTTATGGTTTGGGGTTGAAGGTTAATGGTTTGGGGCTAAAGGTTGATGGTTTGGCTTTATAGGTTGATGGTTTGTGGTTACAGGTTGATGGTTTGGCGTACGCTTCTTCCAAATTCATTCTACTAGATAAAACAGGCATTGATGCCTTTGTTTTATTACGCTGACTTTTGACGAGACTTACCATTTTATTCTTCTATTAAAAATGATTGAGACGGTTTGGCGTTATAGAATCCTGCCAAAAAATAATTTTGAAATGAAATTTAATGAGGCTAAAGTTACAGATTGAAACAATAAGGATGTTATGAAATTACCTATCGGAATCAATCATCCATATTAATCCTTAAGCTATTGACCTCCCTTTTTGTGTTCAACCTTTTGCCTTCCGCCTTTCACCTTCCGCCTTTCGCCTTCAACCTTTTGCCTTCAACCTTTTGCCTTTTGCCTTCAACCTTCAACCATCAGCTTTACACTATTTGTTGCACCAATTTAATATAGGTTTCAATACCGTCTCTTATTTCATCCAGGTAAATAAACTCATCCGCAGTATGGCTTCTTGCACTATCGCCCGGTCCCATTTTTAACGTGGGGAAGGGCATCAATGCTTTATCAGATGTGGTTGGTGAACCATAATATCCTTTACCCAACTCAATTCCAGCCTTTACCAACGGATGATCCAGGGAAATGGAAGTTGATTTCATCCGGGTAGTGCGTGGCTTAAACTGGCTCTTTAAATTTGTTTTTAAAGGTTCCAGTATTTCTTCAAAACTGTACAGCTCATTCACCCTTACATCCAATACAAATCTACACTGTGCAGGTACTACATTGTGTTGTCTATTATCTGTTTCAATAACCGTGGCAGTTAACCGTGATTCGCCCAGCAACTCACTTACCTTTTCAAATTTAAAATTCCGTATCCAGTTGATATCATCGACTGCTTTGTACAAAGCATTTTCCCCTTCGTTTCTTGCAGCATGCCCTGCGCTTCCCTGTGCAATGCAATCAATAACCAGCAGCCCACGTTCTGCCACCGCCATTTCCAGTTTTGTTGGTTCGCCCACTATACCAAAATCAATATTACCAAGGTGTGGTAATACCATTTCAATTCCATTTACGCCGCTTATTTCTTCTTCGGCACTTGCTGCAAAAACAACATTATACTTTGTACCATATTGCTCATAAAAATGCAGGAAGGCTGCGATTAATGAAACCAGGCAACCGCCGGCATCGTTACTTCCCAGCCCATACAATTTGCCATCCTGTTCAATGGGCGAAAAAGGATCTACTGTATAACCTTTGTTGGGCAACACGGTATCGTGATGCGAATTTAACAATACGGTGGGCTTACTGCTGTCGTAAAATTTGTTCCTTGCATATACGTTGTTACCAACCCTTGTATAGGCAACCCGGCGATTGTCAAAAAATGCAGTAATTATCCCTGCTGTAACATTCTCTTCTTTTGAAAAGGAAGGCGTGGCAATCAATTGTTTCAGCAATAACACCGCATCATCGTATAAATTTTCTTTCATGCTATTTTATTAAGGTTCCGATGGTATTGGCTGTTACATTTTGCAACAGGTCATTTGCATCTCCAATTAATACTTCGCTTACGCCATTGTCAATAGCAGCAAACGCATTGTCAATTTTTGGGAGAATGCCATCGAACAATTTGTTATCCTGTTTCAGTTGTGCGTACTTTTCTTTTGTAATTAACCGGATCACCGAATTTTCATCATCCACATTTTCCAATACCCCTTTTTTCTCAAAACAGTAAATCAGTCTAACGTTATAATTCTTAGACAATCCTACTGCCAGAGAGGATGCAATCGTATCTGCATTGGTGTTCAGCATTTGCCCCTTGCCATCGTGCGTTAAAGGAGCGAATACTAAAGTAAGGTTATTCCCGATCAATACTTTTAAGCTTTCAATGCCCAACTCATCCGGTGTAACATCGCCTACAAAACCATAATCAATTTCTTTAACCTGTCTTTTGGTAGCGGGAATAATATTGGCATCGGCACCGGTTAATCCAATTGCATTACACTGGAGTGCCTGTAATCTGGCTACGATTTTTTTATTGACTAATCCCCCGTACACCATGGTTACAAGGTCAATAGTGGCTTCATCCGTAATCCTTCTTCCATTTACATAATTGGATTTTATACCCAATTGATCTCCTATTTTAGTGGCGATTTTTCCGCCTCCGTGGATAAGTATTTTATTTGCGTTAATGGACGCGAAATCTTTTAAAAAGGAATTTAAGTTTTCCTCATTGTCTATAATGTTGCCACCTATTTTTATAATGAAGAGTGGAATTAAAACCCCGCTGTCGCCCCCGGTCCGCCGCGGCGGAGAGGTCTTCGAACTGTCTGCCGCTTCGGCAGGATTTAAATGAAGTATATTTTGAGCCTTTGATTGTTCCATTTCAGTGTTGCTATGTAAAGCAATTGTTTGCTTAATTTTAATAAGAACGTTTTCAATATCACCAATTACTTCTTCATTTTTAAACCTTATAATTTTAATTCCAAAATCAAGAATATACTTTTCTCTTATCGCGTTATTAATTTTCACGTCTTTATTTTCGTGAAAACCCCATCTAATTCAATTACCAATTTAACTTTATGGCAATAAAAATCAGCGATGTAAATCGACAACGGATGTTGTCTTGAAATTTAATTGCCAATCATTTTTGCGCAAAATATTCCAAAGTATTTTTTCCGCCTCCGTCATCCTTCCTCTTAACTCCTCCGCCAATTCAAATATTATCGGGGAGGCTCCGTAATGCTTTCCCATCTGCCATTTTGGTAATTGTCATCTTTAAAATCTTCACTATTCACATTTTGAGTTTACGAATTACATTTTACTGTCCGAAGACCTCTCCGCCGCGGCGGAGAGGGGGCAACATTTTACTCCTGGAAGACCTCCCCGGAACAAGGTTCTGATTTTTTATCGGGAGGCGACGGGGGTGGTATTTTTCAATATTTCAGCCAACACCGCCTGCGCTGCCCACACCCTATTCCCCGCCTCCAGGGTCACTATACTATTACTACTATCCAAAACTTCATCGCTTAACTCAACATTTCTTCTCACCGGCAGGCAATGCATCACTTTTGCATTACTGGTTAATTTCAACTTATCTTCCGTCAGCATCCAGGCCGGATCATTGCTGTATATCTTACCGTAATCCGTAAACGTACTCCAGTTCTTTACATACACAAAATCCGCATCTTTCAATGCTTCATCCTGGTTATGGGTAATGGTGGCTCCTTTGGTATAGTCGGTTGACAATTCATAATCTTCCGGATGTGTTATTACAAACTCCGCTTCTCCCCACGCATTAACCCATTGCGCAAAACTATTGGCAACGCATTGTGGTAAAGGTTTTACATGGGGCGCCCAGGTTAGGACTACTTTAGGTTTGCGTCCCACAACCCCTCCCGATAAAAAATCGGGACCTTTTTGAGGGGAGTTATTCGTCGTTCCTGCTTCATTTTGTATATTGTTTAAAGGCTGGTTTATTAAACACTCTTCAATGGTTATGATATCAGTAAGAGATTGCAGCGGATGCAGTGTAGCGCTTTCCAAACTTACTACCGGTATCCCTGAAAACTGCTTGAATGAATTGATGACAAGTTCACTGTAGTCATCTTCCCTGTTCTTCAGGGAAGGAAAAGTGCGGATGCAAAGAATATCAAAATAATTACCTAAAATGGGTGCGGCATCTTTTACGTGCTCTACTGTATTGCCACTCATGATGGCGCCGTCCTCAAATTCCAATGCCCAGCCTTCCTTATCTACATTAAACACAATGGCTTCCATACCCAGGTTGACTGCTGCCACCTGTGTGCTTAACCTGGTTCTCAAAGATGGATTCAGAAAAAGCAATCCTACTCTTTTGTCTGCACCCAGGTGCCTGTCAGCAAAAGGGTTTTTTTTATACGCCAATGCTTTTGCAACCAACATATTGATGTCTGACACATCATTTACGGAAATAAAATTTTTCAATTTTTATAATTGGTTTTAGGTAATTAACATTTGTATTTAATGGCTGCATTGTTGTGTTATAATAACTCCTTTTTTTCGGTGCTCACTTGTACGATATACCAATTTTGAACGACCTTATATTGTTAAAACCTTTCATTAGTTTTCCAGAGATGAAATATGTAATAGTAATGCTGTTTAGTTCAGCGGACTTATGCAGAAACAGCCACACTGTCCAATTCTTTTTTGAAAGCATCTAAAAAAATATCCGCTTCCACTCTGGAAATATTCAGCGCAGGCAATAACCGGATAACATTGGGCTTTGCTTCACCTGTAAAAATTTTGTGGTTGAACAGGAGATTCTTCTTTACCATTTTCAGTTCTTCCGGCAAATCAATTCCTATCATCAACCCCTTACCTCTTACCTCATTTATATGTGGTAATCTTTTCAATTCTTCTATTAAGTAATTACCCACTGTAGCTGCATTTTCTATCAGTCTATCTGTTTCAATAACCTCCAACACAGCCAGGGCCGCGGCACAGGCCAAATGATTTCCGCCAAAGGTAGTACCCAACATGAAATGTTTAGGCTGAATTTTTGGTGCAATAGAAATACCTGCTACCGGGAAACCATTTCCCATTCCCTTCGCCATCGTATAAATATCCGCCTGAACACCGCTGTGGTCATGGGCATAAAATTTACCACTTCTGCCATACCCACATTGTACAGCGTCCGCAATATAAACAGCATTGTATTGATTGCAAAGACTTCTTATTTTTTGCAGGAAGGAATCGGAAGCCACATTAATACCACCTACGCCTTGTATACCTTCAATTATAACAGATGAAATATCGTTGTTTTTAAATGCCTCTTCGAGTGCAACCTCGTCATTAAATGGAAGAAATATTACATTGTCGGTTTGGTTAACAGGCGCAACAATATTTGGGTTATCCGTTACCGCTACCGCCAGCGATGTTCTGCCATGGAATGCTTTTCTAAAGGCGATGATCTTCTTTCTGCCATTGTAAAAAGAAGCCAGTTTCAATGCATTTTCATTGGCTTCGGCCCCGGAGTTACACATAAATAACTGGTAATCTTCCTTACCAGAAACCTTCCCTAACTTTTCAGCTAATTCAACCTGCAAAGGAATCTTGACGGAGTTAGAATAAAATCCAACCTTATGCAACTGGTCTTCCAAACGCTTTACATAATGCTGATGTGTATGTCCAATGGAAATAACCGCATGGCCACCATATAAATCCAAATACCGTTGATCTTTATCGTCCCATACATACGAGCCTTTGGCTTTTACAATGGTGATGTCGTTGAGTGGATAAACGTCGAAAAGTTTCATACAATCAGGTTTAAGGTGTAAGGTGTAGGGTTTAAGGTTTTTCAATTCGCTACCTGTTTTTCAATAGGAATACAAATACAACCTTATGTCCTTTACCTTTTAACGATTAATTACTTTATGCTTCAATTTAAATTATATTAGTTGCATACATATTTTACTTCAAGCGAAATGCATTTCCGTCCTTTCCTCTTCCCTAAACCTTCTACCTTCTACCTTCTACCTTAAACCTTCTACCTTAAACCTTCTACCTTCTATCTTCTACCTTAAACCTTCTACCCTAAACCTTCTACCTTAAACCTTCTACCCTAAACCTTCTACCTTAAACCTTCTACCTTAAACCTTCTACCTTAAACCTTCTACCTTAAACCTTCTACCTTAAACCTTCTACCTTAAACCTTCTACCCTAAACCTTCTACCTTAAACCTTCTACCTTAAACCTTCTACCTTCTACCTTCTACCTTCTACCTTCTACCTTCTACCTTCTACCTTAAACCTTCTACCTTAAACCTGCTACCCTAACCCTTCTATCACTGCCTGAGAAATTTTAAAAAAGAAATCAGCATGGCTCTAACTTCATTTACATTTTTATTGATACAATCATAGTCTTCTTTTGAAATATAATTGAGCTCAAATGCTGCAAAACAACAATAGTCAGTTTCATTTATCGAACCCAACGAGTTATCTAAAAAATGAGCAAAGTCTTTATCTGTAAATCTTCCGCAACCTTCAACAATATTTAAAGGAACGGAAAGTGCTGCACGCTGTAACTGAGAGGTTAACTCATACCTTTCTTCTTTAGGAAACTTTATCGTTATATTTCTTTTGATATACAGGTACATTTCATGCGACTTCTTCCACACATCCAGCTTTTTATAATCCCTCATAAGATGGTTTAAGGTTAATATTTTATATTTTAAGATAATTAATTCCAATCAGTTATTTTAAAACAAAATAATATTCTGCTAACTGTGTTAATCACCTACTATCGCCAAAACGCTAAAATAAAATAAGCTATGGTCCTTTTACTTTTTATCCTAGACCTTATACCTTTTGCGTTACACCCACGCCCTTTTCCGTTTGCCCTATACCTTATGCCTTAAGCCTTTTACCCTATGCCTTTTACCTTATGCCTTTTACCTTAAGCCTTTTACCCTATGCCTTTTACCTTATGCCTTTTACCTTAAGCCTTTTACCCTATGCCTTTTACCCTATGCCTTTTACCTTAAGCCTTTTACCCTATGCCTTTTACCTTAAGCCTTTTACCTTAAGCCTTTTACCTTAAGCCTTTTACCTTATGCCTTTTACCTTATGCCTTTTACCTTATGCCTTTTACCCTATGCCTTTTACCTTATGCCTTTTACCTTAAGCCTTTTACCTTATGCCTTTTACCTTATGCCTTTTACCTTATGCCTTTTTCCTTATGCCTTTTACCTTCCTCCGTCTTAAAAGTAGTTTGCTTTTAACCTGATCCCTGTTGTTTCACCGAGCCCAAACATCAAATTCATATTTTGTACCGCCTGGCCGCTTGCACCTTTTAAAAGATTATCAATGGCGGAATGAACCACCAGGTTAGCACCCACTTTTTCCAACTGGATAACGCACTTGTTGGTGTTTACTACCTGTTTTAAAAAAATGGATTCCTTGCTAACTGTTGTAAATGGATGTGACCCATAAAATTGCTCATACAGTTCCTGCAGTTCTTCCAGGTTTTCGTTACACTTTAACTGCGAACTGATGAAAATACCGCGGGTGAAATCGCCCCGCCAGGGTACAAATTTGATGTCGATATCACCAACCGGTTGTAACTGACTGAGGGATTGACCTATCTCGTATAAATGCTGGTGCTCTAGAGTTTTGTATGCCTGTATATTATTTGCCCGCCAGCTAAAATGGGTAGTAGTGTTCAAACCCTGTCCGGCACCGGTAGAACCAGTAATACCTGTAGTGTATATTTCATTCAGCAAACCCGCTTTTGCCAATGGCAATAATCCGAGCTGCAGTGCTGTGGCAAAGCAACCGGGGTTAGCAATATTATTGGCTGACTGAATTCGCTCCCTGTTTAATTCCGGTAATCCATACACGAAATTGCGTGTACCAAAAGTGGAATTGTGCATCAACCTGAAATCCTGGCTCAGATCAATTATTTTTATTGTTTCCGATATGCTGTTCTCCGTTAAAAACTTTTTTGCATCACCATGTCCAACACATAAAAACAGCACATCTATTTCCTGGTGAAACGCAGATGCAAAAATCAAATTGGTTTCGCCTACCAAATCGCCGTGTACTGCATGTAAAGGTTTGCCTGCATTGCTATTGCTATGTACATACGTAATGATGGCAGTCGGATGATTCAGTAAAATCCTGATTAGTTCGCCACCGGTATAGCCAGCACCGCCGATAATACCCACTTTAATCTTGTTTGCCATCAACGCTTTCTTTTACCTGGTGATAAATCATGGTTTGATTACCAAATATTTTTGTAAAGCCTCTTACATCTTCCCCGCTCCAGCCATTGTTCATCTCCCCGTATTTTCCAAATTTGCTGCTCATCAAATCATAATTTGATTCAATACCGGCAATTTGAAAACGATAGGGCATTAATTCCACGAAAACTTTGCCCGTTACGTTTTGCTGTGAGCTGATGAAAAAGGTTTCAATATCCCGCATCACCGGATCCAGTATTTGTCCTTCATGCAACCAGTTGCCATAAAATAAAGCCAACTGGTCTTTCCAGTTTAGTTGCCATTTGGTGAGTACATGCTTTTCCAAGGCATGGTGTGCTTTTAGTATCACCATCGGCGCTGCAGCCTCAAACCCAACACGGCCTTTAATACCAATGATTGTGTCGCCAACATGAATATCCCTGCCGATACCGTAAGCACCTGCAATAGTTTGTAATTTTTGAATCGCTTCCGTTGGATGGCTGAATGTCTCACCGTCAATGGCAAGCAGTTCTCCCTTATTGAATTCCAGCTCAATGCTGCGTACAGTTGTTTCCGTAACCTGTGTGGGCCATGCTTCTTCGGGCAATATTCCCTTACTATTCAATGTTTCTTTACCTCCCACACTGGTACCCCACAATCCTTTATTAATGGAATACATGGACTTTTCGAAATTCATATCCACCCCTTTGCTTTTCAGGTAGGTAATTTCGGCTTCCCTGCTCAGCTTCATATCCCTGATCGGAGTTATAATTTCCACACCCGGGATCATGATATTAAATACCATATCAAATCTTACCTGGTCGTTTCCGGCACCGGTACTTCCATGCACTACTGCAACCGCATTCATCTTTTTTACATGCTCTGCTATAAACAAAGCCTGGCTTAGTCTTTCTGCACTTACACTTAATGGATAGGTATTATTTTTTAATACATTTCCATAAACCAAATACTTAATAATTTTATCGTAATAACTTTTTACTGCATTAATGGTAGTATGTGTTTTTACGCCTAGTTTATATGCATGCTCCTCAATATTATTTATTTCTTCCTCATTAAAACCTCCTGTGTTTACTACTACCGAATGTACTTCATACCCTTTTTCAATGGTTAAATATTTTACACAAAAAGAAGTATCTAATCCACCGCTAAAGCCCAGTACAACCTTCGATCCTGGTGCCAGGTCTTTTTGTGCATTGGTTGTATTAATAATGTGACTGCTATTATCCATCTGAAAAATATTGTTGCTATAAATTGAAAAAATATTTTAAAATTGATTTACTCACGCCACCACCGCCATCTTTTTTCTTCAGCAATTTCAGCAGACGGCTTTGCTTAATATGCATGAAGCGCTCATATAACTTTGAATGTTGCTTAAAATCTTCTTTTGTTTCTTCGGGTTCGTAATGATCGGCAGGGTCGTACAACATGGCGGTACACATACAATTTTTCCGCTCCTTACTCATCAGGATATCATAGTTAACACAGCTTTTGCAGCCTGCCCAAAATTCTTCATCATCAGTTAGTTCCGAATAGGTAACCGGTTCGTAGCCGAGGTCTGAATTAATTTTCATTACCGCCAGCCCTGTAGTTAATCCAAATATTTTTGAAGTTGGGTACTTCACTTTTGAGAGATCAAATATTCGTTTCTTAATCTGTTTGGCAACTCCGCTTTTCCTGTAAGCAGGCGCCACAATTAAGCCACTGTTGGCCACAAACTGGTCGTGTCCCCAGGCTTCAATATAACAAAAGCCTACCCAGTCGCCTTCCGGAGTTACGGCTATTACGGCTTTACCTTCCAGTATTTTTTTCTCGATATAATCCGGAGACCGTTTTGCTATTCCTGTTCCCCTTGCTTTGGCAGAAGATTCCATTTCGTTGGTGATAGTGATAGCGTATTTTGCATCATCGGTTGAAGCAACCCTGATGATAATGTTATTTGTTTCCAATTGTATGTAATTGAAATAAAGTGTTATAAAAATAATATGTAAGAACCCGGTTTTGGAGATTTTTTCACTGACAGGGGCAGGTTTTAATTGCTCGTCCTATCAGCATCCAGGTCGGCGTCGGGAAGAAGTATTGGGCATTTCAATAAAAGTAACAACCATACCTTGATATTGGCTGAAAACATTTACGCTATGTTGATTTGTACTTTTCACTTAATGAGTATTGTAAAGAATTGCGCAAAAGTAGGTTATTTTATAACTTTTCAAGCAAAAATTTTGATAAAATTTCCCATGTAGCTATTTTGTTACAAACTGCGTAATTTACCATTTTGGAGTTGATATTAATGCAATGGATTTTTTGATTGGCTGATTTTATAAAAGGGCGTCAGCATACGTTTAAATACTAAGGTAGAAAGCACTTTAAAGTGTATAAAAAATTACACCACTCCGCCAACAGGCATTGCTATCCAACCCTTTAATCCGTCAGCAATTACCCGGTCGTTGCTCAATCTGGGTACTTTATTTTGCCCGCCTAACTTACCGATACTTTTCATGTAATCTATAAAGCCATTCTTTCTTACGACTGAAATATGTAGCTGGTTTAAAATATGCCCTCCAATTAAATCATCGTAATACACATTTTTAGCCCTCAAATTGTCATCTACTTTTTTTGCAAATGCGTAGAGGTTATCAGGTCTGTTTTCAAACTCTATAAACCACTCATGATAACTTTTACCGCCATCGGAGGCTATCATTGGAGCCACGGTAAATTCAGTTATTTGAATATTCTCTGTAGCTGCAGCATCCCTTAATGCCGTTTCCACCTCTTCACCAATAACGTGCTCGCCAAATGCGGAGATAAAATGTTTGGTTCTGCCGGTAACGATGATACGGTAAGGACTGGTGGAAACAAACTTAATGGTATCGCCGATATTATAGCCCCATAAACCCGCATTATTATTAACGATCATCGCATAATTCTCTCCTGTTTTCACATCCTTTAAACTTAATCTTGTTGGGTGCTCGCTGGATATTTCTGCTGCCGGAACAAATTCAAAAAATATCCCGCTATTGGTATTCAACAACAATCCTTCCGCCTTCTGAGAATCCTGGAATGCAAAGAAGCCTTCGCTTGCGGGAAATAATTCTATACAATCCACCTTTCGCCCGATGCTTTCAAACAGTTTTGCTTTATACGGTTCAAAGTTTACTCCACCTTGTACCATCACGCTAAAATCTGGAAATAATTCTCCTACTTTTTTTCCGCTCTTTTCTACCAGCCGGTCAAAATACATTTGCATCCATGGTGGTATACCGCTGATAAGCGTCATTCGCTGATCAATGGTTTCTGCTACAATTTTATCCAATTTCTCTTCCCACTCTTCTATACAATTGGTTTCGTAAGATGGCAGTTGATTGGATCTCAAATATTTTGGCACATGGTGGTTTGCGATTCCACTTAATCTTCCGGTAGGTATGCCACCTACCCTTTCCAATGTAGGTGAACCACTTAGAAAAATAAGTTTGCCATCAGCGAATTTAGTGTTACCTGTTTCAGCCATATAGCACAATAAAGCATTGCGGGCGGTATTAATGTGATTGTCAATAGAGTCTTTGCTGATGGGAATATACTTTACACCACTTGTAGTGCCACTTGTTTTAGCAAAATAAATGGGCTGGCCTTTCCAGAGTACATTGTGCTTGCCCTGCTTTATTCTTTCTATGTAAGGTTTAAATGCCTCGTAATCCCGGATCGGTACCTGTTTTACAAAGTCTTCGTAGCTTTTGATATTTTCAAACCCATGTTCTTTGCCAAACTCCGTTTTAGCCGCCGCTTTTATTAAATTATTGAAAATGGATTGCTGGTCTTCTACCGCAGTTTCCATTCCTTTTTTTATTTGCTTCGAAATATATACGGCAAATGGTTTTGCTAAAAAAGATTTTATTTTCATGGCCTGGCTTCCGGAAGGAAATTTAGTGATCGTTAAAATTCAACGTTAAATATAGGTGATAATGACATTGTAAAAATAAAATGTTTTCTCCTACAATTAAGGATTATCGCAATCACATTTCCAATCCTTATCCAAATCTATTACGGTTATTACTACCAGGTCATCCTGCTTTGGTGCGAATACGATTCTCACTTTTTGCTTATCATGGGTTACCCCTTCTAACGGATAGGTTTTACCCCGATTGTCCTGCTCTATTTTTGAATAATTCAATTTCCCATTTTGTAATATTTCCATCACTTCACTTTCATCAATATGCCTGCAATCCATCCTGCAGCGGGCATGCTTACTGTAAATGATTTTATGGGCCTTCCTGTTAAAATCTTCCCCTTCAATTGCAGGTATGGTAATATCCGGCGGAGCATTGCGGGGATAGCTTCCGCGTTGATTTTTTTTTACATAGAAAAGCAACAAAGCTGCAGCAAGTAATACAATTAACGGTAGATATTTTTTTGTCATAAGCTGATTAGGATGCTAAAGTAAATGAAAAGATATTGTAATGAATGGGTGCATTTCAAATCCGATGGCTATCGGATGTCGCTCTTTATCTACGAACTGAAGAATGTGTCAATCGCCGCTATGGCATTAAGACGTTGAGTTACCGAAGAAATAAAAACGTCTGAACGTCTTAACGGCAAAACTAAGTTACTGGTAGATGCTGCGACATCCGATAGCTAACAAGGATTTGAAATGCACCCTAATGAATTCATATTCTACATTTCCTGTTCCTCCTAACCACTTATACAAAAACCATTTGGCTTTAGTTTACAATTTATCACAACCGATATTAATTTTCCGCATTGATAGAACCTTTTTAACATTCCTGAATTGCTTAAAACCAACGGAAATCCGTTTTACGCTATTCTTAAAAAGTGAATACGGGCATGGAATCTTTAGAAAGTGCCGCTTATCTTTGCAATAATGAAAAAAACTGTTGCATTACATACACTGGGTTGTAAGTTAAATTTTTCTGAAACATCTACTATCGGCAAACTTTTAGAGAATGATGGATTTGTAAAGAAAGGGTTTGATGAGATAGCAGATGTATATGTTATCAATACCTGTTCGGTAACAGATAATGCGGATAAAGAGTGCAGGATGCTGGTTCGGCGTATTCAACGCAAGGCACCGGAAGCAATGGTGGTAATTACAGGATGTTATGCACAGCTAAAACCTGCCGAAATCGCCTCTATCCCCGGAGTAGATCTTGTACTGGGAGCTTCCGAAAAATTTAATATTGCCGAACATCTTAAGGAAATTACAAAAGGTGATAGCGCAAAAATTTGCAGTTGTGAAATTGCTGACGTGAACCTTTTTTCTGCATCCCAATCTTATAGCGACCGGACAAGGGTATTTTTAAAAGTGCAGGATGGCTGCGATTACAATTGCTCCTTTTGCACCATTCCATTGGCAAGGGGTAAAAGCCGGAGTGACCTGGTTGAAAATATAGTTGCCAATGTAAAAGAAATTGCCACGCAAGGCGTGAAAGAAGTAATATTAACCGGCATTAACCTGGGCGATTTTCGAGCTCCAAATTTTAACACTGCTTCCAAAATAAATGGTACAGCAGGTCATCAACACAACTCTGATTTTTTTCATCTGATCAGTGAACTTGACAAAATAGCCCAGCCTGAACGGTACCGGATATCTTCGATAGAACCCAACTTGCTTTCCAATGATATTATAGAATTTGTAAGCAACAGTAAAAAATTTATGCCCCATTTCCATATTCCTTTGCAAAGCGGGAGCAATAAAATATTGGGGCTGATGAGAAGGCGATACAAGAGAGAATTGTATGCTGAAAAAGTAGGATTGATCAAGTCACATCTGCCCCATTGCTGCATTGGGGCAGATGTAATAGTTGGTTTCCCCGGTGAAACAGAAGAACAGTTCCAGGAAACAGTTGACTTTCTGCAATGCCTTGACATCTCTTACCTGCATGTGTTTACCTACTCGGAAAGGGCCAACACATTGGCTGCTACCATGAGCCAGGTGGTACCCATCAATATAAGAAACGATCGAAATAAAATACTGCGAAATTTGAGCTATCAAAAAATGCAAAAATTCACTGCACAACATATCGGTGATACAAGAAAAGTATTATTTGAAATGCATAACAAAAATGGCATGATGGAGGGATATACCGATAATTATATAAAAATAACTGCTCCTTTTAAAAAAGAATGGGAAAACAATATTGTACCATGGAAAATTTAAACGTAGAAAAATTCAGCAAATACCAGGTTACAATCCATTTTGAAATGGACGATGAGTTTATGAGCCTTGTTCCAGCCCATCGGGTGTATATCAATGCCCTGATTGACAAAGGAACAATTGACTATTATTCGGTAAGCATGGAATCACAGCGCTGCTGGATGATTATCAACGCCGTTACTAAAAAAGAAGTAGAAGATTACCTTGTTAAAAGCCCGCTGCATAAATACTGGTCTATTGAAATTGACCAACTATTTGTTTACGATTCACAGACCTACCGGTTGCCGGCATTGCAATTGAATTAAACAGCGGTAACTGCCACGCTGATTTTTTTTCCATACCATTTGATATTAACCGGTCAGGCGATATCGAATTTCTATTCCCGCTACCTCTATCTAAAATAAATTTATACCAGCCACTATTATTTATATGGCTCTATGTGTATTAAAACATGACCCAACTGGGGAATTTCCTTTCGCAGCGTGTCTTTCAGGTTATGGGCAATGTCATGCCCTTGTCGTACGGTAATGCTATCTTCTACCATGGCATGCAGTTCCAAATGGTATTGCATACCTGCCTTTCGGATAAAACACTTTTCTGTTGCAACAATTCCATCTACTTGTTGAGCTACTTTTCTTATGTCAACAATCAGGTCATCATACAAATGTTCATCCATGATTTCACCCAATGCCGGCCTGAAGATTAAATAACTATTGTATAAAATAAATACCGAAGCAAACAGTGCGGCCCAATCATCGGCGGACTCATATCCCTTACCTAACATAAGGGCTATGGAAATACCCACAAAAGCGGCAATGGATGTAATTGCATCACTCCTGTGATGCCAGGCATCCGCTTTCAAAGAGGAGCTATTGGTTTCTCTACTTTTACGGATAACCAATCTGTACGAAATCTCCTTCCAGACAATGATCGCCCCCAATACGAAAAGCGTCCAGGGTTTGGGCATGGCGTGCGGCTCACCAATGTTTTTTATGCTTTCATACGCAATAATTGTAGCGGAGGTAATTAAAAAACCTACCACCAAAAATGTCACCAATGGTTCGGCTCGGCCATGTCCATAGGGATGATTTTTGTCAGCGGGCCGGTTGGAATATTTTATACCGAATAAAACCAACAAAGACGAAAATATATCAGTTGTAGATTCAATAGCGTCTGCTATCATTGCGTAAGAATTGCCAAAATAGCCAGCCAGCCCTTTTATGAGAGCTAAACAGCAGTTGCCGATAATACTGAAATAAGTGGCCCTTACCGCTGTTTGTTCGTTCGTCATTCTTTGCTTTTTAACAATTAAACCTCCGCTATACGGGGTATAAACATACTGCTTTTTATGTTATGCAATATCTATTAGAAACAACAAAGCCCGTTGAAAATTTATTGCTGGTACAGTCTTTATTTTTATTGAATCTGCAAAACGCAAACTAACCTGCTAAAATCAAACTATGCGAACGTTAAGCCGGGATACGATACATATATAAAATGAAAATATTTTGTTGCAAAAACTTGCACGTTTACATGGCAGGCAATTTTAAATTAATCTTCAACAACATTTTTATTTGGTACCAAATTTGCCTACCGTGCTAAGAATGCATAAAATCCTATAAAAAGGAAAGCATTTTTTTCGTAACCTATTAAACTAAAAAAAATTATTATGAAACGTTATTTAAATTTAGCATTGTCCGCAATTTTGATTGGAGGTACAGTAAGTGCACAACACGTAAACATTGGTATTAAAGGCGGATTAAACCTGTTCACAATTAATAACAGCAGTGGCCCAAAATATGACACTAAACCAAACTTTAATTTGGGTTTACTTGGACATATTCATCTTGCAAAAGATTTAGCCCTACAACCGGAATTAGTATACTCCGGACAAGGTGCGAAGTTTGGGAGTGGATCAACTGAAACTAAAGTAAATCTTGGTTACATTAATGTGCCGGTTTTGCTTCAGTATATGTTTGACAATGGGTTCAGGTTACAGGCAGGCCCACAGATTGGCTTTTTGGTAAATGCAAAATCCAAAATGAATAATGTGAAAACTGATAAAAAAAATAATTACAAGTCAGTTGACTTTGGTATTGGTGCTGGCGTAGGTTATGTACACCCGGCAAGTGGATTTGGTGTAGATGCAAGGTATAATTTTGGTCTAAGTGACATCAACGAAAACAGCCCGATTAAATCGATGAACCGGGGTGCACAACTCGGTGTATTCTATCTTTTTAATCATAAGAATTAGTTTTATACAATCTGTAAAAAGGGCCAACAGTTTTGTTGGCCCTTTTTTTATGCGCAAATTTCCGGATACATAATGACAGCTTATGATTTTTCTTTTTTTACCTGTTATAATTTTATATCACTTAAATTTAACTTTTATCCAAACAATATTGGTTCTCCTTCTTAGAAAATTTTACATACTTCCCCCTCATATCTATCATTTATTAAAGCATTTAGTACAAACCACCGTCATATATTCTCCTTACGGTGGTCATAGGTAATATTTGCTGTGATTTATAATTTGTAGTAAAATTCATTATTTACTATAAAATATTTATCATGAAAAAGTTATTGATACTGGTACTATTTTTCCCCATACTGGGTAGCTATTCTCAAAAGTGGGAAAAAAATTACGATTTTGTTGATGATTGTGTTTGCGGTCTTTCGAAAGTTAAAAAAGACGGAAAAATTGGGTATGTAAATAAGCTAGGCGTAGAAGTGATAACACCACAATACCAGGATGGATTGACATTTAATGAGGGATATGTAGCCGCAAAAGCAGGTACTCATTGGCTTTACCTCGACAGCACCGGTAAAGCCATTACAGAAGCGATATTTGAAGATGCAGCCAGCTTCAGCAATGGCGTGGCTGCAGTTTCAAAGAATAACCTGTATGGTTATATTAATAAAACGGGTGAAGTGGTAATACCTTTTGGATTTTCAAATGCCCGCGGCTTTTCAGAAGGACTTGCACCGGCAGCAAATGCAAAAGGATTTTGGGGGTTTATTGATCGAAGTGGAACATGGGTAATAAAACCCATTTATAATTTTACTGATTGTTTTGAAAACGGGGAAGCACGTGTAATGAAGGGCGAGAAAATCGTGTACATCGACAAGACCAATAAGGTGCTGCACGAGTAGGCAAAATGTATTAACCTGCTTTCTATACCTGGCTGAATTGCATTCAAACCAGGCGGGCATTTATTCCATGCAACGTGCTTCAGCTCTGTGTAGGGCCGAGGACGTTGCGCCATTGGAGGTCAATCATTGCTTATTATAACGACAGTCGTTTTACTGGCATCCTTTAAGGGTATGCAACAAGTGGGTTGACTTTATTGCCATCATACTTTACTGGTGGCGCAACGTCCCCGCCCCGTCACTAGCTCGTTGGGAGACGTTGCTTTTAATGGAGAAACTTAATCAACCCAACTCGCATGCCTGTTGGCAGACGTTGCTGGAAAAAAAGATCGCTGAAGTAGCTGGTAAGAAATGCAGGCAGCTTTTTATTCAAATTTCATATCGAAAAATTTAGCGGACAGTTTGTTTCCTTTTTATTTCCATCCAACGACAATCCAACATTAATTCATAATTAAAAAGATTGTCATGAAAACGCATATGCTTTTTTGTTTGGTATTGACTATTATTACCTGTATTGTTTTTATTTGGAAAGCAGAAAGTGCTTTAAGCCAATTGATTGGTATGATCACTCTTATCGCTTCCATTGCAGTAGTTGGCGACAACATTGTAAGAAGGCTGAATACATAATTTACAATGGCTTATTTTTTTCCCAGGCAACTTTGTGATCAACGTTTGATATTTTTATATTTCCCAGTTTTGCCGTTAAGGCGTGTAGACGTTTTAATTTCGTTGATAACTCAACGCCTTAACGGCGATTTAATCATTCTTTAGTTGTTAAATTGAGAACGACATCCGATATCTATCGGATTTGAAATGCATTCGTCTTTTCCTAATATACGCAATCAAATGTTCATACGCTTCAGTTCCTTTACCGCATAGTCACAGGCCCTTGCGGTTAGCGCCATATAGGTTAAGGAAGGATTCATATTGGCGCTTGAGGCCATGCAGGATCCATCTGTGATGAATACATTGGGTACTTCGTGCATTTGGTTGAAGCTGTTTAATACAGATGTTTTGGGGTCATGACCCATACGGGCAGTTCCCATTTCGTGGTTGGCATTACCGGGCGCTGATATATCATTTTTGACCTGGATATTCTTAAATCCGGTTGCTTCCAGCATTTCTTTTGCCGTATCGCCCATGTCTTCATGCATTGCCTTTTCGTTGTCTTTAAATTCGCAATCGATGATAAGGGTGGGCTGTCCCCATTTATTCTTTTTGTCATTATTTAAAGTGATCCGGTTATCTGCATAAGGCAGGCATTCACCATAGCCACCCAGGTAAATACCCCATGGACCCGGTTCGGTCATCGCCTCTTTTAACGATGCTCCAATGCCATCAAGCATTTGTGGACGGCCACGGGAAGCACTAACTATAAAATTGAATCCACGAATAAAACCGGTTTCTTGTTCTTTGATATTCTTAAACCTCGGAATGTAAGCACTGGTAGGCCTCCGGCCATAATAGTACATATCTTCAAAACCTTCCACTGGCGCCGTTGCACTAAGGCCCTTGTGATGATCCATCAAGTTGCGACCCACCTGGTCGCTTCCATTGCCAAGCCCATTTGGAAAGCGGTTTGAAGTAGAGTTTAACAAAATACCGGTGGTAGCTACCGTAGATGCATTTAGAAAAATAATCCTTGCATAAAATTCCATCAATTGGTTGGTTTCGATATCCACTACTTCTACCCCGGTAGCCTTAATTTTTTGTTCGTCATATAATACTTTACTTACAAGAGAGTGTGGTCGCACGGTTAAATTGCCGGTAGCATAGGCAGCAGGCATGGTACTGGCATTGGTACTGAAATATGCGCCATACGGACAACCCCGGTGACAGAGATCCCTGGCAAGGCATTGCCCTCTTCCCTGCACTGCTTTGGTCAGGTTGGCGGTTCTTTGCATGATCACTTTACGATCCGGGTATTTTGATTCAATCTTTCCCTTAAACATTTTTTCGACAGCATTCATTTCAAAAGGTGGCTGAAAAATCCCATCCGGTAACTGGGGGATATTTTCTTTCTGTCCACTCACACCGATGAAAGATTCTACATAGTCATACCAGGGTGCCAGGTTCTTATACCGTATGGGCCAGTCTACCCCATGTCCATCTTTGGCATTGGCTTCAAAATCCAGGTCGCTCCAACGGTAACAGATCCTTCCCCATAGCAAAGACCTGCCGCCCAGGATGTCTCCCCTGATCCAGTCAAAACGTTTTGTTTCTGCATATGGATTTTCAAGATCGTTGATATAAAAATGTTTGTTGTCTTCCCTGTAAGAATAATGCCGGCTTTGAATGGGATGTTGCCGTTTCTCTTCAACACTAAGTCGCAAACCATGTGGAAATTCCCATAGATCATTGGTAGCTGTAGGATAATTGGGATGTACCATATTGCCGCCACGTTCGAGCAACAGAACTTTTAAACCCTTTTCGCATAGTTCCTTTGCGGCCCAGCCACCACTGATACCGGAACCTACAATAATGGCGTCGTATGTATTTTGTTGCTTTGCTTTAGTGTTTACAGAGGGAGAATCTCCTGGCATGGATATCGTTTTAAAAGAATGTGAGCATTTTTATGTACCGCTAAATTATTGGATTATCATTTATATTGAGCAGGATTTTATTATTATTGAATTCATGGGCCGGAAATTAACATTTCCGGGATTTAAAATTTCACCCGACAAATGTTTATCGATACTCCATTTCAGTTATAATAACGAAAACTAATCTCTCAGCCAACGTCAAACAAATATTTTACAGCGCCTTCATCACCCTGCTATAATCCGAAAATGCGAGTTCCGGTTCGGCAATTTCTGGATGCCATAATTTTTCCCACTCAAAACTATAATAGCCTTTGTATCCTCCTTTTGACAATGCATTGATGGCGTCAAATACCGGCACTTCTCCCTTACCCAACAATGTGTATTGCAATTTCCCGTCTACCATTTTAGCATCCTTGATATGTGTATGCCGGATCCACTTTTTTAATTTTTTATAGGCTTCAGTCGGAGACTCTTTTGTAACCGTCCACATATTGGTGATATCCCATATTAACCCCACCTGCGGGTGTTCGGCTTGCTTCATCACTGTTACCAGGTCGTTTATTTTAACCAGGTCACCATGCGATTCTATCAATACCGTCACATTGCTTCCTTTTGCATGACTTGCCAGCTCCAGCAGGCCTTTTGAAATCAGGTTCATTGTCGCTTCCTTCTCCTGGTCCTTTGGGAAGTTGTTGGGGAACACCCGGATATAAGGGCATTTAATTTCCTGTGCCAGGTCGATGAAACGTCTGCCTTCATCTAAATTTTTTTGTCTTTCAACCCCTTCGGAGAAATGAAGTGTTGCAGATGAGCCCAAATCAACAAACTGTAAACTATTTTCATCCATTATTTTAAGGGTAGCTGCCCTGTTTTGAACTGAGTTAAATTCCTTGCATTTTGTAAGATCTATCTGCCGTTGAATCCCCCGGACCTCTATCCCTTTATATCCATGTAAAACGGCAAAGTCAACGATTTGTTGAAAGGTCCAGTCGGGGCAACCCAGCGTGGAAAATGACAATAACTTGGGCCTCATTTTAATATCAAAGGCAGTGCCTGCAAAAGCAGTTGCCATTAATACTGCTGAACTTTGCAGAAATTTTCTGCGGGATGTATAATTCATAATAACAAGACATTTTAGATTGTTGCACGGGATTTATTTTAATAAAGATAGTGATTCGGTCATCCGTTATTAATTTGTAGTGACCACATTATAAATACAACATCAACAAATCCACTCATTGTCCGGCACAGCCGGGTTTTAGCCAATCGGATTGGGTGCATTTCAAATCCTGCTTCGGGCCCAGCAAAAGAGGTATAACCTTGCCAGACCTCACAGGTTTTAAAAACCTGTGAGGTGTTTCGAAAATAGCAGCGTTCAGTATAATCAATCCATGGCTTACTTATTTTTGCCGTTAAGGCGTTCAGACGTTTTTATTTGTTTGATAACTCAACGTCCTAATGCCTTAACGGCGGTTTCCTCATTCTTTGGTTTTTAAATAAAGAGTGATACTTTTCAAATGCACCCATCGGATTTTTCTATCTAATCGGTCGATAACTGACAACACATTATTGAACACAAATTCCAAACCTTCTGCTAAGATCAACATCGCCAATACACAGAAGAAAGCCAGTTGTATCGCCACCAGGCTCCATGGCTAATTGGCTTACTTTTATATATATTTGTCGGACAAGATAATAACGGTTCAAAAAAGTTGCAGATGAAAAATTGTTTAGAAGAATTTTCTCGTTCAGGTAGATGCATGGCTATCCTTGCACTGGCGGTAGTACTTATGGGGGTTTATTCCTGTAAAAATACACCGGAACCCTCGCAAGACTATAGCGGATGGAGCGCTTATGCAGGGTCAAAAGATGGTATCCGTTATTCATCCAATGAGCAAATCAATGTTGGCAATGTAGCCGGGTTACAGGTGGCTTGGAAATATAGTTCCGGCGACAAGGATACGGCTAACCGTACCCAGAACCAATGCAACCCGATCATGATTAATGGTATCCTGTATGGAGTAACGCCCCAGGTAAAATTGTTTGCTTTAAATGCAGCCACCGGGGAACAACAATGGTTATTTGATCCGGCACTTGAAGATACAAGTATGAAAGGTGATCCTAATGCATTTTACAAAGTGGCCAGGGGTGTTGTTTACTGGCAGGATGAAGCTGGCGGCAATAAACGGATTATTTATAGTGTAGGATCAAAAACATACGCAATCAATATTGCCGATGGTAAACCTGTTAGGGATTTTGGTAAAAACGGATATATCGATCTCTCGGAAAACCTTGGCCGGGAACCTGGTACCTTTAATGCATTTATAGCCAATACCACCCCCGGCGTTATTTACAAGAACCTACTCATAATGGGCATGCGGGTGGCAGAATCGGCTGATGCTGCACCCGGTCATATAAGGGCTTTTGATGTACTTACCGGCGAACTCAAATGGATATTCCATACCATTCCGCACCCGGGCGAAAAAGGGTACGAAACATGGCCCGATAAAGACGCCTGGAAAAAATTGGGAGGAGCCAATAACTGGGCAGGCATGGCGCTGGATGAAAAAAGAGGAATTGTATATGTCCCCACTGGTTCAATAGGAGGCGATTTTTATGGAGGTTTCCGCAAAGGGCAGAACCTGTATGGCAATTCACTGCTGGCACTGGATGCAGCAACTGGTAAATATATCTGGCATTACCAGGTGGTACACCATGATCTGTGGGACCGGGACCTGCCTGCAAACCCAAACCTGGTAACGATACAACACAATGGGAAAGCAATTGATGCCGTGGCCCAGATCACCAAACACGGCTACATCTTTTTATTCGATCGTACCAATGGGCAACCCGTTTTCCCTATTGAAGAAAAGGCGGTACTAACCACCGGATTGGCAGGTGAAGAGTTATGGCCAACGCAACCCATTCCCAGCTTGCCCGAACCCTTTGCCCGCCAACAATTTGGACCCGAAGATGTGACCGACCGGACACCGGCAGTGCATAAGGAAATGCTGGATCGGTATAATATGGTTAAATACCGTGACATGTTTGCACCACCTAGTAAAGAAAGCTCCTGGATATTTCCGGGTTATGATGGAGGCGGTGAATGGGGAGGGGCTGCAGTTGATCCCGGTTCGGGCATTCTGTATGTTAACAGTACCGAGCTGCCCTGGTCATTATCGATGGTTGATATCGTAAAGGGAAATGATAAATCATTAAAAGGAATCGGGCAAACTGTTTATGGTAAATACTGTATGGCCTGCCATGGCCCCGAATTAAAAGGTAATGGTACTTCATTTCCTTCACTGGTGGATCTTAATAAAAAATACAAACCAGAACAGGCCTGGAATATCATCGGGAATGGGAAAAATATGATGCCTGCATTTAAACAAATTACCGGAGATGAAAAAAAGGGCCTGCTTGCTTTTTTATTAAAGGAACCGGAAAAGGAGCCGGTTTCAAAAGTACGAGACGATGCAGGTATAAGTAAGGAACCAGTTTCAGTAGCCAATCATTTACAAAAGAGTATCCTGGATGAAGTTCCCTACTCTATGACAGGCTACAACCGTTTCCTGGATAAGGATGGATACCCCGGTATTAAACCTCCTTGGGGAACCTTGAACGCTGTAGATTTAAACAGTGGAAAATTATTGTGGAAAGTGCCGCTGGGCGAATATCCTGAGTTAACTAAAAAAGGGATTCCTGTTACGGGTACAGAATGCTATGGAGGTCCCTTGGTAACAAAGGGAGGATTGGTTTTTATCGCTGCTTCAAAGGATGCAAAAATGCACGCATTTGATAAAGCTACCGGCAAATTATTATGGGAGGCCCAACTGCCTGTTCCCGGGTATGCAACGCCGGCAACATATACCATTGATGGCCGCCAATATGTTGTAATCGCCTGTGGTGGAGGAAAGATCGGGAGTAAGTCGGGTGACGAGTATATTGCATTTGCGTTGCCTGTTAAAAAATGAGCTACTATAATGTTTGTCCCTTTAATTTTAGTGCTCCGCTTCCAGTTGAACAGCAATGTGAATGCATATACAGCCATTCACTGTTGAACCCCATTTTTTAAAATTGAACCAATTAAAAATAAAATTTACTTAGAAAATCTCATCAGCATTAAATCCAGGTTGTAGTGTATCTCATTATAGTCTAAGTTCTACCTACAGTCGCAGTACGGCCCCGCCGCATACTTCTTCATCTCAACCGCTCCTCTATATCCAGCCGATACTTCCTGGCAAAATCTTTCGCTACATCATAGCCTGCATCCGCATGACGAATGACACCAATTCCAGGGTCATTGCGCAATACACGGCCAAGCCGCTGTGCTGCTTCCTCCGTGCCATCTGCCACTATCACCATCCCTGCATGAATACTATACCCCATGCCAACCCCGCCCCCATGATGCAGGCTAACCCAACTGGCACCACCCGCTGTATTGATAAGTGCATTCAGGATGGGCCAGTCGGCTACCGCATCACTGCCATCGAGCATAGCTTCGGTCTCCCGGTTTGGACTGGCCACAGATCCCGTGTCAAGGTGATCCCTTCCAATTACGATGGGTGCTTTCACCTTCCCGCTGCGCACCAGTTCATTAAATGCGAGGCCTGCTCTTTCACGGTCGCCCTGGCCGATCCAGCAAATGCGGGCCGGTAATCCCTGGAAGGCGATCTTTTCCTGCGCCAGTTGCAACCAGCGCATCAACGATTTATTTTCCGGAAACAGTTGTTTCATCACATCGTCAGTTACCCGGATATCTTCCGGATCACCGCTTAATGCCGCCCAGCGGAAAGGCCCCTTGCCTTCACAAAAAAGCGGCCGTATATAGGCCGGCACAAAACCGGGGAAATCAAAAGCTTTTTCAAGCCCACGTTCCTTTGCTCTAGCCCTGATATTATTTCCATAGTCAAAAGTGATGGCCCCCATCTGTTGCAACTCCAGCATTAACTCTACATGCAGCTTCATACTGTCGTAACTCAACTCAATGTATTTTGCCGGATTTTGCTCCCGTAAAAGATTGGCCTGCCCGTTGGTGATGGTATGTGGCACATAACCAATCAGCGGATCATGTGCCGAGGTTTGATCGGTAAGCGTATCTGGCACAATCTGTCTTTTAATGAGCCTTTGCAACAAGTGGACCGCATTACACAGCACACCGATGCTTTTGGCCACACCTGCTTGCTTATAACGCAATGCTGCATTAATTGCCTCATCGATATTTTCAAATTTTTCATCCAGGTATTTTGTTTCAATGCGCTTGTCAATACGCCATTCCTCCACTTCAGCTATCAGCGCCACGCCTTCGTTCATGGTAATGGCGAGCGGCTGCGCACCACCCATGCCACCCAGACCGGCAGATACATTGAGGGTACCTTTTAATGTGCCACCAAAATCTTTATTGGCCGCAGCGGAATAGGTTTCATAGGTCCCCTGCAAAATGCCCTGTGAGCCGATGTAAATCCAGCTTCCCGCAGTCATCTGGCCATACATCATCAGCCCTTTTTTTTCCAACTCATCAAAGTGTTCCCAGGTGGCCCATTTGGGTACCAACTGCGAATTGCTGATTAAAACTCTTGGTGCACCAGGATGAGTTTTTAGCATGGCTACCGGTTTGCCACTTTGTATGAGCAGAGTTTCATCATCTTCCAGTTCCTTCAATGCTTTGATGATAAGATCGAGGCTCTCGAAGTTGCGTGCCGCCTTACCACGTCCTCCGTAAACGATCAGCTCGTCGGGCCGTTCCGCTACTTCAGGATTGAGATTGTTTAACAACATTCTTAATGCAGCTTCCTGTATCCAACCCTTGCAGTTGAGTTGTGTACCCTTGGGTGTGGTGTATTTGACGGGATCGTACATTGTTTGAATCAGGATTTTAGAATTTTAAGATTTACAGGAATTTATTTCCTGGATTGTTGTTCCCTTGCCGGATGATATTGTCTGAACCGCGATTTATATAATTCATTTGATTAAAGTTTAATACGGAGGGGTAAAAGTTGGTTTATGCACAAAAGTACAAGAGGGCGATGCAACGATGACGCTATGAAAGACAATCGCCCGGACAAAAAAAACAGAACCTGATTGTTAAACCTAATAATCGTGCAATCCTGCAAATCCAGGTTCAGACAATCAATCCTGCAAATCGTAGTCCCTTATAAATTGAATTGCCTTTATCATATCATCATGTAATATCCGGTCTGCTTCATTAAAACTTACGACCCTTCTAAATGCTGCTACAATGGCTTCCAGTTGCGGTGAGCTTTGCAACGGGCGGCGAAACTCCAATGCCTGCGCCGCTGTGAGCAACTCTATCGCCAATACCTTTTCTACATTATCAATTACCCGCCTGCACTTGGTGGCAGCATTGGCGCCCATGCTTACATGGTCTTCCTGGTTGTTGCTGGATGATATGGAATCTACACTGGCGGGTGTACACAACTGTTTATTTTCACTTACAATACCGGCAGCCGTGTACTGCGGGATCATAAAGCCGGAATGCAAACCGGGCTGCTTTACCAGGAATATCGGCAGGTTATGCTGGCCACTGATGAGCTGGTAGGTTCTTCGTTCGGAAATATTGGCCAGCTCACTCATGGCGATGGCTAAAAAATCGAGTACTAACGCCAACGGCTGGCCGTGAAAATTTCCACCGCTTAATACCAGGTCTTCTTCCGGAAATATGTTGGGATTGTCAGTAACCGAATTGATCTCTTTGATGAATACACTGAGAACATAATCAAAAGTATCTTTGGTGGCGCCATGCACCTGTGGTATACAACGAAATGAATAAGGGTCCTGTATCTGTTCTTTTTGCTGAACAGTTATCTGGCTGCCTGCCAATAATGCCCGCAGCCTTGCTGCGGTATCCACTTGTCCCTTGTGCGAACGGATAGAATGTATCTTTTCATGAAAAGGTTCGGCTACACAGTCAAACGCATCAAATGATATGGCGGCAATGATATCCGCCCATTTTAATAAGCGGTCTGCCTGTATCAATGCATGCAATCCATAAGCGCTCATAAACTGTGTACCATTGATGAGTGCAAGCCCCTCTTTGCTTTGCAGTTGAATGGGCTGCCATCCAAAATGCTGCATGGCTTCCGCAGCAGGTATCTTTCTACCGTTATGATACACTTCGCCCAAGCCAATGAGCGGAAGGCTCAAATGACTGAGCGGCGCCAGATCGCCGGAAGCACCGAGTGACCCCTGCGTGTAAATGACCGGCAACACATCATTATTGTACATATCTACCAATCGCTTTACCGTATCTATCTGTACCCCCGAATGGCCATAGCTGAGTGACTTTATTTTCAGCATCATCATTAATTTAACGATGTCGGCAGTCACTTCTTCTCCCAATCCGCAGGCATGCGATTTTATTAAATTACTCTGTAATTCCTCCAACTGTGCCGCCCCGATTTTTACATTTTGCAGGTAACCGAATCCGGTATTGATCCCGTAATAAATTGCCTCCCCGCTGTCTAGTTTATCATCGAGGTAGGTACGGCACCTGGTGATCCTGAAATGAGCATCAAAAGTGATGGAGACCAACTGATTGAAAGCAAGCAGGTTTTTTACCTGTTGAAAATTGGTTGGACTTTTATCTAATGGCAAATAATTATAACTCATGTGTACCGGCAGGTATTTTGAATATCCATAAAAAATAGGTGATTCAAAAGTAGTAAAAACTTTATTCAATCCGGGTTTAACGGGATGTATTGTAAATAGCCGGATAGGGATGCCGGACTTTTCAAATACATAGTGTAATTTATTAAACTCTTTGCCAAGGTTGGCGACCCTCACGTGTGACAGGTATGTTATACCGGGCAAGGCATAAAACCAAGAGCTATTTTTTTTTATGAGCCAGGCAGAAGTACTACTATTAAGCTTCAGTGGCGTCGCACTCTTCTACTTTTAATCTTTATTGAGCGAACTAAAAAGTCTCCAATTTACCCCATCCGAAGTATAAAGCAATCAGCAAAGTAGTGGTACAGTGTTATTGGAGGAGCTTCTTATTTTACTGACGTTTCAGCGTTCAATACTTCAATTGTTTTTACAAAATAGGAATAGGCTTCTTCGTGGGAGCCGCCAATACATACAATGCCCATTTTCCCGAATTGTGATAGTGCGCTAATCATGTGAAACATTACGCCTTTTTGTGTTACCCCGTCAAAATGTAGCCCGTGAAACATGGCGATATCAATCAGGTCCTGTGGCGACAGTCCCTTGTAAGCATCGCTTTGTACGTTATCAGAAGCAAAATAATACCGCTGTTGATGGCTGGGGGTTTCAAACAAACCGGTCAGTTCATCATAATGTCCATTGGTTAAAAACTGCAGCATTAAAAACGGATGAGTGGTGCCCCCTTTTCTCAGGTTGATCTCGATGGCATAATGTTTCCAAACATCATTTTCTTTAACCGAAATAAAATCGATGCTGAACCTGCCCAAAACACCTTCCTTTTTTAAAACAGCCGCAACTTTTTTTGCAAGCACTACTATTTCGTTATTATAGGCAGTATCTGCGGGGAAATGCGCTCCCAGGAAAACCTGGCCGCTCTCTCCTCCCAACACCTGGTCGTGCGTTGAAATAATATCCACTTCCCCCAAAGGGTTTATCCTGCATTGAACCGAGGGAGAAACCTTTACATCACCCTCCATAAATGCTTCCACAATCCCTTCCATCATTTCAAATTTTTTGAGAAATATTTCTATGCTAACATCGTTTGCCACAGGAATTATTTCCTTATAAAGATTATGGTGAATCCAGTTAAACATTTCCATTTTTGTTAACTCTTCCGGGTATCGCAACAATGCATTTCCCTCGCCTGAAAAACCGTCATTCAACTTTATAACCGTTCGCTTCAAATGTGGGTACATATCTTTTAAACCGGCTACCGCATGCACAATATCTTCGTAAGATTTTAAATCCTCCGCACCCGGAGGCATTGGTACACCAGCCTTTAGAAATACTTTTCTACTGCCACTTTTGGTACCCAGGTAATTAAGCGCAGGATCACAACCATACACAGGCACGCCCAAATGTACTGCCAATCTTCTTTCATACTCTGTAACATTAAAGCAGGCAATATGTGCCACATGGGTGGAAGGAATATTTTGTTTAATCCGTTCCAAAAGCCGGGGACGCTGCAAAATTTTTTGGGTCAGCGAAATATGTGAGGCATCATAACAACTGAGCAGGGTTAACCTTTCCCTTGCATGAAAGCCGGTAATGCCCGGCAATAAATGCAGGTAATAATCGATGATCAATGGATCAATGGGCAAACTGCTCAGGTAAACAATATTTGCACGGGGCATACGCAACAACATCAGCAGGCATAGTAATCTTTCTTCATAATGCATGATGCCTTCAATTTTAGTCAATACCTCCTGGTCAAGCGTCAGGCTTGGAACTACGACAATCGTTTTGGGGGCCAGGTTATCCGGAAAAAACATTTCAAACTGGTTGGAAAAGCCTTGTTGGATTTTTTCAAATTTATCCAATTCCTCGGCAGAACCCGGCACCGGCTGACAGCTGATACAATGGCTAAATAAAAGTTGAGCAGGTGGCAATACCCCAGAAGCAGTATTCATATAGTTTTCGTTATTACATTACAAGATGGCGAAAAACAAACTGCTGAAAAATGAGATTCGTCATCATTTAAAGAAACCTTAATCATCTAAACCAGAGTGATGAAAGATGAGTAATGAATGATGAATGATGAATAAGGAGTAATGAATGATGAGTGATGAATAGTTAGTTCACCATTATGTCTTTAGCCGGGCTCCGGTTTGGCAAAAGGCATAATGACTTTTCAACTTATTGCCTGTAACCTGCCGCAAGCTTTACCGCATTCGCTGCGTTTACAATTCCACCGCTGGTGCACAATTTATTAAAGCTTACTTTTTCGTTTGTACCTGGTGTTGGTGTAGCAGCAGTTGGAATACTAGCTGATTGTTCGAGTATTTTTTTTACATCAGATGCAGATAGTGAAGGGAAGTAACTGCGGATCAATGCCGCTATACCCGTTACAACAGGTGCGGCCATACTTGTACCTTCCCACGACATGTATTTATTACCCCCGGGAACGGTAGAATAAATTGCTACTCCCGGTGCAAACAGGTTTACCAGCTTTGATCCATAATTGCTAAATTCCGCTGCCCTGCCAAGGGTATCACTTGCGCCTACCGTTATCCAATTAGGAGCCAGGGAATCCGCCAACAAATATTTGGGATTGGGGAAATTATCAAAGGCATCAATATTTCTTTTGCTATTGCCTGCGGCCTGTACCAGTAACACATCTTTTGACAGTGCATATTTTACAGCATCATCAATCATTTTTTTATCAGGGCTCAGGCTCTTACCAAAACTCATGTTGATTATTTTCGCCCCGTTATCCACGGCATAGCGGATACCGGCAGCAATGTCTTTATCATATTCGTCACCTTCGGCTGAAGTACGAACCATCATGATCTGCACATTATCGGCCACTCCTTCAATACCGGTATCATTTGTGCGGTCTGCCCCCACAATGCCTGCCAGGTGAGAACCATGCATTAATTCCCCATTGCTTACATCACTATTTCCATAGATACTGTTGATCGCTGTTTTTTCATCATCACCTGTTATTTCCCTGCGATTATCTTCTGGTGGATATTTATCTCCACTGGCCCGTCGCACTTCTCCCAACACATATTTTCCTAATTCATCTATCACAAAGTTGTTGGAAATACCTGCTGTATTAAACTGTTTAAACACTTCCAGGAAAAATGATTTTACATCCTTTTCCAATTTACCTTTTGGTTGATAGGCAACCAGTTGTTTAGCCGTAAATTCTTTACCCGGAAAATATTGCTTTAACAGGCTGTCACAAAAAACGGCATTTGCAAGATACATTCTCAGGTTATTTAATTCATCTTCCTTCATTCCCTTTCCCACTACCCCGCTTCGGGCCTTTTGCCACATGGCGTATTCATATTTTTGCTGCCGGTTAAGTTGCAGGGTATCCACTGCTACACCTTCATACCTGCCTTTGTAACGCCAGTACACCCGTATCCATTCGCTGCTATTAGAGGTCACATTTCTACCATCGGGATTGCCCAAAAAATTCCAGCCATGCACATCATCAATATATCCATTGCCATCATCATCCTTACCATTGCCGGCTATTTCATTGGTGTTAATCCACAATGACCGCTGTAGGTCTTCATGACTGGTATCAATGCCATCATCCAATATGGCCACAATTACCGGGGAGCTTTTTAAATGCTTTTCCTTTAAAAAGAGGTAGGCTTCATCCAGGCTGATACCGTAATAACCGGAGCTTTTCACATCCCCCAGGTGCCAGCCTTTTAAAGAGTTATTTTGAGCACTTACACAAAGCGTGCATAAACTAAGCAATGCGATAAAACTGATAATTTTCATAAAGTAATCCGGTGAATTTGCGATATTCAAAAGTAAGGGATCAGGGGTGCATTTCAAATTAGCGCTCATTCTTTAAAAACTAAAGAATAAGTAAATCGCCGTTAAGGCGTTAAGACGTTGAGTTGTAGAAGAAATAAAAAGGTCTGAACGCCTTAACGGCAAAACTAAGTAACTCGTAGATGATTCAACATCCGATAGCCATCAGATTTGGAATGCACCCGGGATCAATTTGGTAAATTGAATATGTATCGGGGAGGCGTACTTTAAATTGCCTTATAGGGTTGCCAACCTTCGGCGCTTCTTAAACCAACAATTTAAAATGCACTAAACTGGTATGCCTGTTAACTGTACGGAAATTCAGAAATCCTTAGAAGTATCATTAAACAAGTATTAGAAAGCGATGACATTCGCAAATTAAAACACAGGCAAAAGCCCTTCGGGCTTCAATTTGAGTAGCCGTGGGTGAAACCCATGGTTAACATGTATATTTCAACAACCCGCCGCGGCGTGTTGTTAAAACCGGAACGTTTTATCCCCGGGTTTTTACCCGGGGCTATTCAAATTAATCCGCCGCGGCGGATTTAACCAACCATTTTAATTTGCGAAGGATCAGGAGTTCTGAATTTAAAAATGATTGAGGAAAACCATTAGATATAACATTCGCAAACCTAATAATAGGTTATACTCCGTTTTCCCCGCTAGTGAGCTGGCAAACAAAAAAATCAATCCGCCGCGGCGGATGATTTCTTAACGGATCATGTTGAAATTTTCTAGCACTTTTTATTCGAGGCCGCTACCAGCTTCTGATTGCAATCTCATCACCTAATCTTAATCCCTTATATACGCCAGAAGTCGTATCAAATTTTCACATGATAAGCTTTAATTACTTACTGTGCTGTTTTTGAAACCCAAACAATTACAAGAGCCAAACGGATTACACAATCAGCTATAGAAAGGATGCAATAAAGGCAGGCGGTATATCATTTATACGCCCACATTTCCACCTAATAAAATTTTGGCGGCGGATTCAATGTCACATTCTGACGCTGGTGCCAGTATGGATAAATTGGATCTGTATCGCTTGCCTTATCCAGTCTTTTTACCTGGTCTGTGGTGAGGTTCCAGCCGGTTGCCAATAAGTTTTGTGTTAACTGTTCTTCGTTTCTGGCACCAATTACAATATTAGCAACCGTAGGGCGCTGCAACAGCCAGTTGAGCGAGACCTGTGCTACCGTCTTTTCCGTTTCAGCGGCAATTATATCAAGCATATCCATGATGGTGTACAACCGTTTTTCGTTCAATGCGGGCCCATGTCCACCTCCCTGCTGTACCCGGTTATCCTGAGGCAGTGGCTGATTGCGCCGGTACTTACCAGCCAGGCGACCGGATGCCAGCGGGCTCCACACAATGGTACCAACTTTCTGATCTACGCCTAGTGGCATTAGCTCCCATTCAAACTCCCGGTCAAGCAATGAATAATAAGCCTGGTGGGCAATATACTTTGACCAGCCATATCTCTCCGACACGGAAAGGGATTTCATCAAATGCCAGCCCGAAAAATTGGAACAGGCAATATAACGAACCTTACCGCTCTGCACCAGGTTATCGAGGGTTTTCAGCGTTTCTTCTACCGGTGTATTACCATCAAATCCATGCATGTGGTATATATCAATGTGATCGGTATTCAATCGCTTCAGGCTATCCTCGCATTGCTTTATTAAATGAAAACGGGAAGAGCCCAGGTCGTTGGCTTCATCACTCATAGGGAAGGTTGCTTTGGTGGAAATCAACACCTTATCCCGAAGACCGTTCAACGCCTTTCCCAATATCTCTTCAGCCATACCGCGTGAATAAACATTTGCAGTATCAAATAAATTTACGCCGGCGTCCAAACAAAGATGAATCAGCCGGGTGGCTTCTTCAACCTGTGTGTTGCCCCATGCCTTAAAAAACTCATTGCCGCCGCCAAAAGTCGCTGTTCCAAAACTGAGCACCGGAACCTTTAATCCGGATGCACCTAATTGCCTGTATTCCATGGTATTTTTAATTGAAAATTTAACTATAAAAAGGCGGGAAAGGCCGGGCTGCCTTTGTCGTCAATTGCGGTCAATTATAAAAGTTCCGCATCCTGCACCGCATCGGGTAAAACCGGTCGATATTTTTTTATAGGTTCTTTAATTGCCTCTTCCTTTGCTAACTGGTTTTCTCTTTTTGCAGCTACCTTGCCCTTTCTGTATTTTACAAGCGTAATGATTAAAACGCTTCCAAGTATAACTGCCAGCCCCAAAAACTGCACCAGGGAAATATGTTCGTTGGCAAAAAATACGCCCAATAATACCGCCACCACGGGGTTTACATAAGCATGGGTACTTACCTGCATTGCAGACCTTACCTTCAGCAGCCATACATACGCACTGAAGCCCGCAATGGACCCAAAGAATACCAAATACAACACCGACATCCATGCACCGGGGGTAATCGCCTGCCAGTTAAACGCATGCAGTTCACCATTGATCAGGCTTCCTGGTATAAATGCCAGGCCCGCAGCCAGCATTTGCCAGGCGATGTTTACCGAAACAGATCCGGTGGTGGAATAGTGTTTTGAATATAGCGAACCTCCGGCCCAGGCTATTGACCCCACGATCAAAATGAGCACCCCGCTCAAATCGTGCTGGTTGCCGGCAGTTGAAAATGTGCCAATGATCTTTTCGCTAAACAGTAAAATAATTCCGGTAAATCCCAGTATCAAACCGCCAACGGTTGCTTTACTCCTGAAATTTTGCGCCCACATTGGCTTATCCAGTAATATGAACCACAGCGGTCCCGAAGAAATCATGATGGCTACCATGGCACTTGGCAGGTATTGTTCTACCCATATTACAGCACCTGTTCCAATAAACAACATCAATATGCCACTTACCGCTGCGTGTTTAATATCTCTTTTTACAATTATCAATTCTCCTTTCAATCTTGCCCATACCAGCATGATAATGCCGGCAATTAAAAACCGTACGGCTCCCAGCAGGAATGGAGGGAAACTTACCATTGCGAGTTGTATAAAAAAATAAGTAGACCCCCATACAATATAAACGATGGCAAATGCCAGGATCACCAGCAAAGGGGATGCTGGTTTTTTGTTCAAGGTATTCATTTAACTACTTTTCAGGTATGATCAATTGTTGTTGTTCTTTCACGGTTTCCAATACGATAGTGGTTCTTGTGGAGGTGATATTCTGCAGTTTGCTGAACTGTGTCCGCATCAACTCCATCAGGGAGGCCGAATCAGCAGTTCGTATTTTAACGAGGTAACAATCTTCGCCGGCTATATGATGAACTTCCTGAACCTCAGGGATTTTAGCCAGTTCTTTTCCGGTGGTACTGCATCCGAGGCCATCGGCAGCCTTCATAAAAACAAAAGCCAGTAGCTTTTGCTGCAATGGTGCAGGATTAAGCCGGGTTGTATATTGTAATATTACTTTTTTTTGTTCGAGTTTTTTTACCCGGTCTAAAATGCAGGATGGCGCCATTTTTAACTCCCGGGCAATATCCGCATTTGAAATACGGGCATTCTCCTGCATCAGCCTTAATATACTTAAATCAAGTTTATCCAACACAATTTCACTTTCTGATACCATTCTGTAAAAATATAAATATTCCGAATTAAATTCAAATTTATTCGATTATTTAAAATTAATATTCTATTAATGGCGGCAATATAGAATAATTCTAAATTTACCGTAATTGATTGGTGTTTGATTGCATCGCAAACAGTGGAAAGGAATATCGTTATAGAATTTACCGAAACACAGAAAATAAAAAATATAAACTGATATGAAACGGACAAAACAAACTAAGATTTGATTAATTCTTTAGGATTTGGTAAGTAGTTCGCAAGGGCTTGTTGGTATGGGTTAGACTCTATTAATCCCGATAGGAATCGGGATAACAAAAAAATCAAGCCTGCCTGACTGCGTCAAGCAGACAGGGCTGCATAAAAAAGGCTAAAAATGAATGTCTGGCTAAAATGAAATAAGTCACAACATCGAAATATGGACGGGCATTAGTGGGACTTACGAGCCAATAGCAAAGCCGAACATCGGTTCCTATATCGGAATCAATTCATTTTTTAATCCCGATAAATGATCAGGAGTGCTTGCCAGTCATTCAATTTTTCTTAAACTCCGCCCGGCAGCTTTTCACAAAGGTGTCGCCTCTTTTTAAGTCGCTGCCACTATTATTCTAGCTTCTGTTAAGCCATATAATTAATGGATAACTTCATCAATCAATCTTACCTTTTGCATGGTGCCAAACCAGAGGTGACACCTTTTTTGAAGAGCCTGCAATTTCTCCAATAGCTGCTCACAAAGGTGTCACCTCTTTTTAACCCGCTACCATTTCCTGCCATTCGGATGGGCCTTTTTTGAGGCCGGTAGTGAGCTTGCGAAATACCTACCTAATCCTACAATTTTTTTCACACGAAGAATTCGTAACCCGTGTAATAATCGTTTTGCCTGGATAATAATTGATAATTAAAATTCTCACGATTAAAGTGGGGAAACAAACATATTTTCTTTGCTATCATCCAATAAAGCCAGGCGAAAATTTGTGAAGCTTTTGCTTCGGATAATTTTATCACTACCCAAACATTACCGAGTTCAATGCGAGTGAACATCGATTGAATAATTTTTTTGCGTTGCATATCGATACGGTTACAAAATTTTCCGGCCCGGGATTTCATTTTTTGTAAAAGATACCAGGTTATGCAAATACCTTTTTATAGGTTTCGTTCGATGGTATAAATAACGGCTTTAGGGTAAACCATGCCAATGCAGGAAAGAAATGCATAGGTACTACCAACCCGGGAAATAGTTCCGGCATTTCAATATCAACAGGTAGCCTGAATGCGAATGCCCCGAGAATACTGGCAAACGACAAAATCACAAACACCAGGTTGAAAGTGATTTCCCCTTTGCTTTTAAACCATTTGGTAAATAACCAATAACCGGATGCTGCAATCATGCTGCCCACAAGGGAGGTGATCATAATATTCAACGGCTTTGCGATCGCCGCAAAATCGGCGCCCAGTGATCCTGCGTATACCTTCTGATAAATAATAGATGCGATACCTGCCAGTATACCCGATACTGCGCCCAGTAATAAAGATTTTTTTAACATGATACTTGTGTTTATTTTGTAACCGGTACAGATACCAATACTTTAATTACTTCCCCAACTTCCCCACCAGCCTCACCTATTTTAAAATCATTCCTGTTGATATTAAACAGCCCTTCAAAAGTGCCACCATTGCCGTTTCTTTTAAATGTAAATGGCAGGCTCACCGTCTTAGTTATTCCGTGTACCTGCAGATCGCCTGTGGCTGTATAACCAGTTCCTGTTTTATCAATCTTTTTCGAAGTAAATTTAATAGCCGGATATTTCGCCGCATCAAACCAATCTGCACCTTTGGCATGTTTATTTTGCATGCCGTTGCCGGTGTTGATGCTGTTGATATCGATAGAGATATCGAACTTTGAAGTTGCCAGGCTTTGCTCGTCAAAACTGATGTTGCCTGTAAAAGTTTTAAATATGCCGCTTACGCCACTGGTGCTAAAACTAATATTGTATTTCGGAGCTATTTTCCACTGCGTAGGAACAGTAAAAGCAAATACTGTAACCAATACAACTAATGTTGCTATTGTATAAAATGACCTTTTCATAATTGTTTGTTTTGTTTTATTTTATTTATTCCAGAAAATTTGAATGATAAGTAATGAATGATGAGTGATGAGTAATGAATAAGGCGTAATGAATCAATCCCAAAATCATTATGAACACTATAGCCATTCCCTACTCCCAAATTCATTACGAGCATGATGCGTCCTTCTTCACTCATCACTCATTTCTCACTCACTCATCACTCATCACTCATTTCTCTCTCACTCAAAACTCATCACTCATTTCTCACTCACTCATTCATCTTTTATTTATTTGCCAAATTCCCCATCAGCTTTAATACTTACTTCATCGCTTAACATGTTAGTTGGAAAACCTGCAGCAATACCAAAATCAGAACGCTTAATAACACCTGTAACCTGGAAACCACTCGCAGGAGCTTTAGATTGTGGGTTAGCTACAGTTCCTCTATACGATAAATCAAGCGTAACTGGTTTTGTAACACCATGCAAAGTGAGGTTACCTGTTAGCTTATATTTATTTTTACCAACGTTCGTTAAACCGGTGCTGATAAAATTAAGGGTTGGATATTTTTCTACGTCAAAGAAATCATCCCCTTTTAAATGTTTGTCTCTCATCTCCATACCCGTGTTGATGGACGCTACGTCTGCGTTAAGTTCAATCACCGCATCGCTAAAATCAGGCTTTTCAGATTTGATCGTCACATCAAAGTTTTTAAATATACCTGACTGGTCAGAGATACCCATGTGAGTAATGGAGAAAGCCAGTTGAGAATGCGCCTTGTCCAATTTCCAGGTTTCCAGTGCTTTGAAAGATGAAAATGCAACTACTGCTGCAACTAATAAAATGCTGATCTTTTTCATGTTTTTTTTGATTTGTGTTAATGTTTATTTTTTAAAATTTGTAGTGCAAAGCTATTCCAGGTGAACGCTTCCTTCCATTGAGGATGAATAAGAAATTGTATTGATTAAAGTCAATAGTTTGAATTGACCTAAGTTAACGGAACGGAAGAAAGAACCGGGTAAGCTTCTTGAATTTCACTGACGCTCTACATCACTTTCAGCGCCGGCTTGTTTTGACCTTACTATATTGAAGCCAACTGAACCAAGCATTTCGATTACTGTATTAACTGTACAATTATCGTTGCCGCCTATTAAAAAGCGGGGAAGTTTTTTGTCATTTGCCGGGTCATACTGGCCGGGCTGCTCTCCGAATATCCTAACAATCCTTGTATTGGGCAGTAATTCCTGTAATGCTTTGGCCTCGCAACTTTCAGGAGAATGATCTCCATGATGATTGCCGGAGGGCAATTCGGCACTGATCAATATCTTTTGATTCACCACCTCTTTTATTAGCCGGGCCACTTCTTTTTGTTCCTGAAAATCTACTGCGAATATGATGATATCCGCCTCCCATGCACCATCGAAAGTACACTGCATTGCTTCGAGGTTGCAGCAACCATTGTTATCTGCCAATTCCTTTACAACAGCTTCGGCTTTTGTAAAATCCTTATCGCAAAGCAATACATTATAATTCCCTTTTGCTAAACGGGCTGTCATCAACTTTGCCGAATTACCTGTTCCAATGACGAGAATGGTTTGTTTTGTAAGCATATCCAGTTTATTTAAATATCCAATGATTCCGCTTATTAAATAATGCTGTTTTTTTTAAGATCCAACACAAAAAAATAAGCAAATGACAGATGATGCAAAAGTAAAACAGCCCGGTGAATGATCCATTGAGGCCTGATAAGAAAAACCATTGACAAATGTCAATTCAGGTATTTTTAATACCGGAAATAATTATTTTCGGGTGGTCATTTGTTTTCTTACCCGGCTAAGCGTTTCCGGGGTAAGGCCAAGGTAGGATGCAATCATGTGTTGCGGTACCCTTTGCACAATATCAGGATATCTTTCTACCAGTTTTTTATATCGCTCTTCAGTACTCAGGTTCACCATGTTGGATAATCGTCTTTCAAAAGCAACAAAAGCATTTCGCATTTGAATAAAATTAAACTCAAGGAATTTAGGTACCTTTTTCATCAGTTCCTCCGAAGCAGTTTTAGTCATTAAAAGCAGTTCTGCATCTTCCAATGCATCAATATTGTACCGGGCAGGCTCACCTGTTATAAAACTATACATATCTGAAATCCACCATCCCTCCAATGCGAATTGTACAATTTGTTCATTTCCTTTTTCATTCACCGTATACGATCTTAAAAGCCCCTTTTCTACAAATACACCATATTTACAAACATCGCCCTCCTGCAAAATATATTGCTTTTTACGTAATTTTTTGGGCAACAGGTAACTTCGGATAATTTCTTCTTCTTCACCAGTAAGTGAAATAACTTCATTCAGTTTATTAAAAAACAATTCGTGCATACGTTGCGAAATTAGCTAAACGTTCAGAAGATAAATGTTTGTCCATTGCTTTAAGTGCATTTGGGATAGCAGCGTGGTGGCACTGAAACACTAAAAGGGCGCCCTCCATCCAGGATCAATATTAGCAAAACCCCTCCGGGTAATCCCCCTTATATACCAGCCCTGCCTTTCTGTGCAAAGGAAAATCTAAACAGGGCACTAAATTTGAATTCACCGTTACGGGAATCTCTATTAACCCCTTTACATTCCATCATTTTACTATACATTGAATTGCGGCAAAATAAACGTAAGTTTGGAAATAATACTACTTAAAAACGATTGAAATATGCGTTGGCTATTTACCCCAAAGATCCTGCTGGTAACCTTATCTATCCTGTTAATGGCCTTCCTGTATTTATATGTCACGCATAAAGATAAAATTGATTTCAGTACACAGGTAAAACCCATCATTAATAATAAATGTATCAGCTGCCATGGTGGCGTAAAAGCAAAAGGCGGGTTCAGTTTGTTGTTTATGGAAGAAGCCCTGGCCAAAACCACCTCAGGAAAATTCGCTATCATTCCAGGTGACCCGGAAAATAGCGAACTCATCAGGCGCATTAATTATAAAGATCCGGAGGAACGGATGCCATACAAACATGACCCGCTGAGCAAAGAAGAAATCAGCATCTTTACAGATTGGATAAAACAGGGCGCCAAATGGGGAGAACATTGGGCGTACGTACCCGTAAAAACCGTTACTGTTCCGGAGCAAACTAAATTCTTTGGATTAATAAAGTCGAACAGCAACTGGGCTATAAATGAAGTGGATCGTTTCATAGAAGAAAAACTAAACGAAGAAAAATTGAAACCATCGCCGGTGGCAGATAAGCCTACCTTGCTTCGTCGCATTAGTTTAGATATCACCGGCTTACCGGCACCTGCATTGCTTGCAAAAAAATTCTTACAAGACAATAGCGACCATGCTTATGCAGACCTGGTGGATTCGCTGCTGGATTCACCGCAATATGGTGAAAAGTGGACGGCTATGTGGATGGACCTTTCACGGTATGCCGATACCAAGGGCTATGAACGGGACGATAGCCGAAGCATCTGGAAGTACCGCGACTGGCTGATAAAATCTTTTAATTCCGATATGCCATACAACCGGTTTTTAACCGAACAAATGGCCGGTGACCTTTTACCCGATGCCACCGACGATGATTATATAGCCACTGCATTTCACCGCAATACCATGACGAATGATGAAGGCGGAACCGACAATGAAGAGTTCAGGACTTCCGCCGTAATGGACCGGGTAAATACCACCTGGCAGGCCATTATGGGTACCACATTTGGTTGTGTGCAGTGCCATAGTCACCCTTATGATCCTTTTAAACATGATGAATATTATAAATTTCTCGCCTTTTTCAACAACTCCCGTGATGAAGACACGGAAGCAGATTATCCCTTATTACGCAGCTACAATGATAGTTTGCAGCAGGAAGTAATCAATATAAAGAATTGGCTAAAACAAAATGTGTCGCCACAAAAAGCTGCAGAAGTGTATACATTTTTAAAAACCTGGCAACCCGCATTTAATTCACTGATCTGTGATAGTTTTACCAACAGTGAACTGATGGATACCAAGTGGCTCTCTTTCCGGAATAATGCGGTGTGCAGGCTAAAAAATGTGGACCTCAAAAATAAAGAAAAACTCATTTTTCGTTACCAGGCATTCAAGCCTGGGGGGATTTGGAAAATTCACCTGGATAAACCTGACGGTGCAGTTATTGCCAACGTTACACTACCCCTCACTAAAATGGGATGGGGTGTAAGTGAAACCAATTTAACTGCTACCGGTGGTGTACATGATCTGTATTTCACCTATACCAACAACCAGTTACTAAAGCCGGATGCATACGGTGCATTTTTCGACTGGTTTTATTTCACGCAGGATTTACCGGGTAAAGACAAGGAAGGTTATGCTGCTGTAAAAAATAAATACTGGAACTTGATCGCCACTCCGTCGGAAGTAACAACCACACCGGTAATGATGGATAACCCTACCGATATGCACCGGGCATCGTATGTATTTGAACGGGGCAACTGGCTGGTAAAGGGCGATGAAGTAAAACCCGATGTACCGCATTCATTAAATCCATTTCCATCATCCATGCCCAGGAACAGGCTGGGGCTGGCGCAGTGGATCACAGACAAAAAGAACCCACTTACTTCACGTACAATGGTAAACCGTGTGTGGGAACAATTGTTTGGTACCGGCCTGGTTGAAACACTGGAAGACATGGGTACGCAGGGCAGCACCCCCACACATGCTGCATTGCTGGATTGGTTAAGTTACCAGTTTATGAATAGCGATAACTGGAGTACAAAAAAACTGGTGCGGAAAATTGTAATGAGCAATACCTACCAACAGGATTCAAGAGTCGCACCTGAACTTTTAAAAAAGGATCCCTACAATAAATTGTACGCAAGAGCTGCAAGGGTTCGTTTATCATCCGAGCAAATACGTGACCAGGCATTATCGATCAGCGGCGTGTTGAGTAAAAAAATGTATGGGCCCAGTGTATTTCCTTACCAGCCGGAAGGCATCTGGCTTTCCCCATGGAATGGTGCAGACTGGTCCATCAGCGAAGGGGAAGATAAATACCGCCGTGCCTTGTATACGTACTGGAAACGTTCAGCCGCCTATCCATCCATGATTACTTTTGACGGCGTGTCCCGTGAAGTATGCACCGTGCGCCGCATACGCACCAATACACCATTGCAGGCACTCACTACTTTAAATGATTCTGTCTACATTGATCTCTCGAGGCATTTTGCCGTTCGCATGCAAAGCACCGGAATAAAGGAAGCAGCGAAACAGATCGGGTACGGGTACACGCTGGCAACAAATCAAATGATAACGGATCAAAAGTTAAAACCATTGACGGATCTATATAACAAGGCGTACAGCCAATTCAAAAACGATCCGGAGAAAATGCGGAAAATGATGGGAGGAATGCCAGGTCATCAAAATGCAGAAACAGCAGCGTTAACAATAGTGGCAAATGTGATATTGAACCTGGATGAGGTGTTGACGAAGAATTGATGGGGTGATGGCGTGAATGGTCATTGGTGATTGGTAAACACAATTGGTATTCATCATTGTTATTATTTGATCAGGATTTTGCTGACAGAAAAATTATTGTCATGGCATCATCAATGTATGCCTGACTGCGTCAGGCAGGGTTGTGTAACTCACTTGTACAGCATACCATTATAGAACGTTCAACAACCAACAAAATTTAAATAATGAATGCAAGATGGCGAATGAGATATCATTTCACAATTGACCATTTACAATTGACCATTCACCTCCCGAGCTATCGGGACACCATTGACGCTTAAAAATAGGATATGACCCAAAAAGAATTACATAACCAACGCCTGGTAAGGGAAGCAGAAGAGGCTGTGATCCGGATGCAATCACGCAGGCATTTTTTAAAAGAAAGTGCGATGGGGTTGGGTGCGCTTGCACTGGGAACATTTTTGGGAAGCTGCGGCAGTAAAACAGGCAACAAAAGTAACGTAGTATTTGATCCCGCACATCCACTGATGCCCAAGCTTCCGCATTTTGCAGGCAAGGCAAAGAGTGTCATTTACCTGCACATGGCCGGCGCTCCATCTCAATTGGAGTTGTTTGATTACAAGCCCGAACTGATGAAAATGGATGGGCAGGATTGCCCTCCCTCTTTGCTGGAAGGAAAACGTTTTGCCTTCATACGGGGTGTACCAAAAATGCTGGGGCCACAGGCAAAATTTGAACGACATGGAGCCTCCGGCGCTTATGTAAGTGAAAACATGCCACACCTCGCAGGCATAGTAGATGAAATAAGTTTTTTGAAAGCGGTTACTACTGATCAGTTTAATCATGGTCCCGCACAATTGATGGTACATACCGGTTCTGCCCGGTTAGGCAGGCCAAGCCTGGGTTCATGGGCCACTTATGGTTTAGGAACCGATAATCAAAACCTGCCTGGCTTTGTAGTATTAACCAGTGGTGGTAAAAATCCCGATGCCGGTAAAAGTGTTTGGGCCAGCGGCTTTTTACCAAGCGTTTACCAGGGCGTTCAATGCAGAAGTGAAGGCGACCCGGTATTATTTATCAGGGACCCGGATGGCATAAACCGGGACTTACGTAAGGCTTCCATTGATGCGATTAATGAAGTAAATGCTGAGGAGTATAAAACCTACAACGATCCGGAAATATTATCCCGTATCTCCCAATATGAGATGGCATATAAGATGCAGATATCGGCCCCGGAAGTGATGAATATAAACGGTGAACCAGCCTATATTCACGAAATGTATGGTACAAAACCAGGAGAGGCCTGCTTTGCCAACAATGTGCTGCTGGCCAGGAAACTGGTGGAGAAAGGTGTACGCTTTGTGCAGCTATTTGACTGGGGCTGGGATAGCCATGGAACATCAGCAGATGGTGCAATTGATATTGGATTTATAAACAAATGCCGGGAGGTAGACAAGTCGATTGCTGCGTTAATCCTTGATTTAAAACAACGGGGCCTGTTGGAAGAAACATTGGTAGTATGGGGTGGAGAATTTGGCAGAACGCCCATGATGGAAAACAGGGAAGGAAAACAAAATCCATTTAAAGGAAGGGATCATCATACAGAAGCCTTTACCATGTGGATGGCAGGTGGCGGTATCAAAAAAGGATTTAGTTATGGAGAAACTGATGAAATAGGATACAGTGCCATCAGCGGAAAGGTGGAACCATTTGACATACAGGCTACCATCCTTAACCAGCTTGGCTTTGATCACGAAAAGTTAACCTACGAATTCCAGGGAAGGCCATTCAGGTTAACTGATACCAGGGGTAAAGTGATCAATGAAATAATAGGCTAATGGTTAAATTTTAAAAGATAATTATTGCCAGATTTTTTATTTTAAACATGATCGTTGCCACTTCGGTTAAATATTGGCCGGTGGTGGTACGTTCTTTGTACTCATGCCATTGTTGAACATTTACTAAGTTTTTAAATAATTATCACACCAGGGTTTACTTCTTTTAAAAAAGTATAAACTTACGGTACTTAAAAAGATTCATTTTGAAGCGAAGGAATTTTATCACCACTACTACATCAGCAACAACAGCATTATTATTTTCCTCTTTGGATATATTTGCAAAACCTCAAACTACAATAAACATGGACTCAAATTTTCAGTTAAAAATACTGGCGACCAACTGGGGGTTCCAGGGCAATTTGGATGCCTATTGTACCAAAGTAAAAATGGATGGTTATGATGGCATTGAAATCTGGTGGCCCACCGAAAAAAAGGACCAGGATGAATTATTTGCCACCTTAAAAAAACACAACCTCGAAGTTGGGTTCCTCACAGCCGGGCATGAAACCAATTTCGATGATCATTTTGCCAGTTTTAAAAAAATGATTGAGGCTGCAGTGAGTAACAAAATACAAAAGCCGCTGTACATAAATTGTCATTCAGGAAAGGATTACTTTTCTTACGAGGACAATAAAATAATCGTTGATTATACCATCGGTTTATCCAAACAGTCTGGCATAAAAATTAATCACGAAACACATCGTTCCAGGATGTTGTTTGCGGCACCCGTTGCCAGGAAATTTCTTGAATCCATTCCGGGGATCAGGATCACTTTGGATGTGTCGCACTGGTGCAATGTAAGTGAAAGTTTATTGCAGGACCAGCCGGAAACAATGGAGCTGGCTATACAACATACAGATCATATCCATGCACGCATTGGCCACCCGGAAGGACCGCAGGTAAATGATCCCCGGGCTCCCGAATGGCAGGCTGCCATGGAAGCTCACTTTAAATGGTGGGACAAAATAGTAGCACTAAAAAAACAAAAAGGAGAAGTACTGACTGTACTAACAGAATTTGGCCCGGCCGATTACATGCCTACCCTGCCCTACACCAGGCAACCATTGGCAGATCAATGGGCCATCAATGTGTATATGATGCACCTGTTTAAGAAAAGGTACCTTGGAGTGTAAGATTTGGCAAAGGCAGAGCCTGTTAATTTTCTGTTTTCAGTTTTCACTTTTCAGTTTTTTAACTTCGGAGATTATTCGATGAATCTAATTACCAGCTCCAGGAATGAATGTGATTAAAAAACGAAGTCTCGATAAATGACTTCAACCTGAAACAAGTACACCATGAATTAAGAAAACAGTAAACCCAAAACCGTAAATTTTTTATTCAATAAAAATCAGCTTCCAATTGACTCTTATTTCCATTACCGAATTCATCGGCCATTTCCATCCCTTACTTGTACACTTACCCATCGGTATTTTATTGATCGCTTTATTGTTATTGTGGCTTTGTCGCAAGGAAAAATATACGGCATTGAAGCCCGCAGTTCACATTGTATTATTATGCGGTACTATAGCATCTGCCATTTCCTGTATTACCGGCTATAGCTTATCCATCAGCGATGATTATGACAAAAGCCTGGTAAGCTGGCATTTGTGGATGGCACTGGGCGTATTATTCGTATCCTTTTTATTATACCTTAAAGAGTTAAATGATCGGTTTGCGGTTAATAAAAAAATGCTGTCAGTCGGGCTGTTGATCCTTATTTCGGTTACCGGTCATTTGGGTGGTTCGCTTACGCATGGTTCAGAGTATATTACTAAACCATTGAAAGATATTTTCATAGAAGACAGTACGGTCAATTTCACCATCAAACCATTGGCAAATGTACAGGAAGCGCTGGTGTACACTGATGTGATAAAGCCCATTTTACAAACAAAATGTATTGGTTGTCACAATGCCGGTAAACAAAAAGGCGGATTGAGAATGGATGAAATAAATGAGTTGATGAAAGGAGGAAAAAATGGCAGTATCCTGGAGGTTGGAAATGCGGATGCAAGTGAAATGATAAAGCGTTTACTGTTGCCCACGGATAATGACAAGCACATGCCGCCGAAAGAAAAACCTCAGCCCACAGAAAGCCAGATTGCTTTATTGCACTGGTGGATAAACAATGGCGCCGACTTTACAAAAAAAGTGAACGCTTTTGAACAACCGGCAAAGCTGAAACCGATATTGATTGCATTGCAACAATCGGATGTACCAACAAAAAAGGAACCGGATGATGTTCCGCTTGTACCCGTGGAAAAGGGTAATGAGAAAGCAATGGCACAGTTAAAAGCACATGGCATCATGGTATTGCCGGTAGCGCAAAACAGTAATTACCTGGTGGCAAATTTCGTAACGGATTCCATCGTTGACAAAACAGATTTACAATTGTTGCTGCAGTTGAAAAAACAACTGGTATGGCTGAGACTTGATAATACCAATATTGGTGATCAAAGCGCAACCGACCTGGCACAATTAACGGCGTTAACACGGCTGAACGTTTCCAATACATTACTTACCGACAAGGGCCTGCAGCAACTGGCAGCTCTAAAAAATCTGCAATACTTAAACCTGGCAGGTACAAAGGTTACGGCAACAGGGGTAATGCAACTAAAGCCTTTGACTAAACTAAAAAACATCTACCTCTACCATACGAACTTTAAAAACGCTGACTATGGTAGTTTGAAAACCACCTTTCCATCTACCAGTATTGATACGGGTGGCTACCTGGTTAAGCGGTTAGTTTCGGACACTACGATCGTAAAAGCGAAAAAAAACAATGGCGTTGAATAGTCCGAAAAAAATAGATGTCAATAATATTTATAAAGAAATGAATTAACTGACAGGTAAAAGGATTATTTTTCTTTCAACAAACACTCCTACCGGTAAGTTGTAAATGATTTCCTGGCTTTTTTTATCTAAAATTGAAACAAAATCAACAGTATAAAAAATGATTTATACCATGGCCATCATTAAAGTATAAACGTGTAATGTACACCCCATAGGCTCTTCCTGGCAAAACCATCTTTTAAACATCATAAAACCGTTTCGAAGTTAATTTTAAATAAATAATTGTCTGATTACTTTTACAACAGCAAACGGGAAATAAGAAGAGGTTTTGAGAAAAGAGAGAGCACAATGATAAAAATCCCGCATAAAGTGCAAATGGTTAGAATAGCATTTATTTAAATAGCATATCAAGATTTTCATATAGCAAGCAATCGTTAAAGTCCTCCTGTTTCTACAGGAGGACTATTTTTTTGTACTTTCCAAATAGAAAAGCGTGTACTGCTGATGACTCCTGCAGTCGTTTTCACATTCACTAATCTGTTATGCGTCATTCATGTTCAGTAAAAGGGCAGCCAGGGTATTATTATTACCACCAGCGCCGATGCTAATGAAAATTGGTGGGGAACGCTAATTACAGCGGGTGGCTGGAATGCGGTGCCATGGTTGGGTTGTTGCGGAATGCCAGACCCTGGAATTATCTGGTATTGGGTGCGATAGTAATTGAAGGCTTGATAAAAAATTAAGCTGATGTACCAGTTTCTACAATAACGGTTGCAGCTTTTTATGAGCTGTAACCGTTTTTTTGTTTTGACACTTTTTTTAAGATCGGTGTACTTTACGAGGTTCCAATTCCCCTCTTTTGGAGGGGCTAGGGGTGGTTGATACCAAATTCATTGATAATATACTTTTCCAACAATTCCATTACTTCTACTATTCTAAATTTAACTTCTCCATCAGTTGTCCTGAATACCTTCAACCCTAAATTTTCTAAAAACAATTGCCTTGCTTCATCGTATTCAATTTTATTTTCGTGACTAATGCCATCTATTTCTATTACCAATCCTAATGTTTTTACATAAAAATCTACAATGTAGTTTCCAATAATTCTTTGCCTGTCAAAATCAATTTGATGAAATTGTCTGTTTCTTACCTGTAGCCAAAATAATACTTCGCTGTAAATACCTGCTTTTCGTTTTTCTCTTGCAAGTAGCTTTAGATTTGGATTGTAGGGCAGCGATTTTATGAAATTCCGTTTTATATCAATACCGTGTATGGTTGTGAGTGTTTCCATATTTTGTTTGTTTAAATGTTAACCACCCCTAACCCCTCCAGGGGAGGGGAATTGGACTCTGCTATTGTTAGATGTTTTCTTTTCTTTAGCGGTGTAGCGGTGTTCTCATTCCCCTCCTTTGGAGGGGCCAGGGGTGGTTTGAATTTCATTTACACCCTTAAAAAACCCAGCTCATACACCATTGGTTGCAGCTTTTCTGTAAGGGCTTTGTAGGCTTCTTCAAAAGGCTTAAAGCTTACAGGAGCATTATCGCCACTGGTATTGCGGGCCTGCAGGGCTTTGCGAACCTGGTACCAGCCTACATCTGCCCGGTTTAGTTTTAACTCATCTCTCACGGTGTGTACATCTGTTTGGGTAAAATAAGATTGCCATAATTTTTTACCTTCGGCCAATACCCGCAGTGCTTCATTGCTGAATATTTTATCGGCCATGTACTGGACCATAAAATCACTTTCAAAACGATCGGGAGCATTTACTACTACTTCGTTAAACGGTATAAAATGATTGACGATGCTCCATTTTTTACCATTCCATTCCAAATCATTGGCACTGGCGGTTAGGTTGCTGCCGTTGAAGAGCATCGATATTAAACAATCGCTTTTAAATTCTTCGGTTAATGGTGCTGTAGGTTGGAGGAATTGGTCCCGGTCGTTGAGCCAGGTTGGTTTAATAATTTTTCGAATTGTAAATACAATTGCAATCTGCCAAATATTTTCTGGATTAATAAAATAACCTCTTGCACTTCCGTATCCTGAAGAAAATATGCCGGTGTGTATTCCTGCATGTTGTAAATCGTTACCACCACTTAACATATAACCAATAGCTCCATCAGACGATTTAGTTCCTCTTAAATCTTTAGTAGCGGTAGCAGGAGTAATTGCATTTTTAAGAGGCACTATATCTTGTTTGTTTGTTTTTGGTCTCTCAATCCAATTTGTAAGCAACTCATGATTCTGTGCTGCGTAGAAAATTTTCTCTCCAATAGGCTCTGCCTTTTTATCTAATATTTCGGTTCTTATTTCATCAAAGGATATTTTTTTCATCGCAAGCAAATCTGTTTTCCAAATTAAAAAACCAATAGGGAAATTACCTTTCAATCCATCAAAAGATTTACTGTCTACTACAAAACCATCCAAATATTGGGCATTCCAAATTTCTCTGAACTCAATCAAAGTTGGCGCTGTTACATATTTTAGTTTACTAAACATTGCAACTATTGCAGTAGGAATTTCCTGTGCTATTCTGGCAAGAAATTGCATAAATAATTCGTTGCTTGCTTTTCCATATTTTTCCATGGCAGTTTGAGCAAATTTTGTTTTAGCAACACCAACCTTACTGTCTGAGTAGTCACCACCTGCAGTGTTATTTCCACTCGTAGCTTCCGCGTAAGGCGGATTCATTAACACTAATATTTTTTTTCCTTCTGCAATTGCTTTGAGTAAGCTGTCGGGTATTTTATTGGTAAGGGTATAATCTATTTGTCCAAAATCGGTAATATCATCGTTTAAAAAATCGTATTGAAATCGGGTTGCTGCCACGCATGTTTTGGTGGCTTTCATTACATCTACATCGGCGCTGTCGAGGGTGCTCATGTAAATGTTTCGTGGGTTGCTATGCTTTACTTCCAGGTTACCCACGCCGCAGCACATATCCCAAACAATGTATTCTTTTTGCCAGTTATTGCCGAGTGTTTCGGTTAATTTATCGTAGGCTTTATCTACCACGTTTAATGGCGTGTAGTAGGCGCCTTTAAAGCTGCGTTCATCCAGCGGTATCAGGCTGTCCCTCCGTTCCAGCAAATAGTTGCGGTATTCTGCCTTGGGCGGTTTGTGGTAAATGGCCCAAAACTGCCGGTAGCCTTCTTTATTGCCCAGTTCGTATAGCTTACCTTTTAAACTAAAAACGGGAGCTGCATTTTTGTGCATTAATTGGGCGGTAAGATTATCATGTGTACTGGTAGTGCCATCATGCATAATGTCTGCAAAAAACAACAAAGCATAATCATCTTCCGGCACGCCTTTTATTTCTCTGCCAATCATCGCCACCCATTTATCGAATACCTGCTTTAGGTTGTCGGGTGTTATTTGAGTGCGAATGATGTCGCCGCTTTTGATGGCATTTTTGATGGTGCTGATAAATTCCTCCTCGTGGGTTTCTATTTTAAAACTTACAAAGTAAGTACCGATATAGGCAGATACTGCATCCAACGCCTCGGGTGTATATCCACTGGCCGATGTACCCCACTTGATTGTTTTTTTTGCCAAAAAGGGCAGCACATCTGCACTCTTCATAATGGCTGCTTTTTTGGTATCTATCACACATAAAAACGGCGGCACATAGTCTCCTTTGTTTAAAGCATGTTGCACATAATGCATTAACTGTGTAAACATCTGGTAGGAGGATTGTCTGCTGTTGTCTTTTGCCTCAAACCAAATTTCTTTGGTTTGAATGTCAATCAGGTTTTTTTGATATTCTTTTAGTCCAAGTGCTTTTATATACGCATCTTTTATATCTTCTTCGCTGCTGGCTTGCTGTAGTTTTTGGTAAAGGCTCATATAGTGTACTTATAAATCATTTTTGTGTTGCGTCATTTTATTAAGCCTTTAAGATGCGCTGTAATGTTTTATGCTGTGGCTGTGTTCAAATATAAACGGCACTAACGTTACAACCAATTAATTCTTTTTATTGAAGGCCTCCCTGGTCAGTTTCCTCACCAATGCTATCAAATGGTGTGTTATGCTCAGCCGTAGTTCGTCGGCCATTACCGGTACGGAATGAACTACCTGGCCTGTGTGGAAGGCGAGTTTGAGGAGGCGGAAAAACATGGGGCAATTGCAATAAAAATGGAGCCGCTTAGTGCGATATGCTATGCCAATTATGCCATGATATTAAATACTGCCGGCAAATATAAGGCAGCACTTGCTGCAGCAAAAACGGGTATAGAACCGGATGCCAATTCATTTTTATGCCATGTAATTGCCGGCCGCACACAGATGGCCCTGAAGCATTACAGGGAGGCCATCGCTTCTTTTGAAGCTGCCATGAAACTGACGAACAGGCACCACTTTACTGTAAATGCATTGATATGGACTTATTGCATCATCATGTACTTTGATAATGCCCGTGATTTGATGAATGAGTTGAAAGAAAGATCTACCAGCGAATATATTGCGAAAACCTTTACCGGCCTGTCTGCTGCCTATCTTAATGATATGGAAGAAGCCTTCGGTTTCCCGGAGCAGGCCTTCATTGACCGTGACCCGATTTTATCGATGCTTAAATATGACCAGGGAGTTCCTCCATCGCTTAGAAAGGATCGCCGTTTTAAAAAACTATTGGAAAGAATTGGGTTCCCCGATTAAACACTAACCTGCAAATACCTGGGTGTAGAATATGCGTCCCTGCCTGTCTTTTGCTGTACCAATACCAATGTATTTATAATGGCCCAGCATATTCCGCCGATGGCCGGAGGAGTTTTTCCACATGGTTATTACTTCCGTTGCGTTCCTGGCGCCATAAGCTACATTTTCTGCAAAACTTCCCATTGATTTAATCTTGCGGCTGGCCATTGTATTTCTTTTATCAAATCCACCATGGCCAAAACCAACACGTCCTTTAGCCATATTTGCGCTATGTTGTTGGGCAATCGCATTCAGATCGTCCCGCATAACCAGTTCAGTAAGCCCCTTTGATCTTCTGAATTGATTGGTTTGGCGTAATACATCGTCTGTTAACTGAGTGTTGTCATTTGGTGAAAAGGAAGCTAATACAATTAGAAGAGTAAGAAAGGTAAGTGGGATAAATAAAAAAGAGCGTTTCATGAGGGTAAATGTTTTTAATGGTACAGGCAAGTTTTATACCAAAGATTTTAGGCCGGATCACCTGGATGATAGCGAAGGACCTCTGTTAATTTGCACTATTCTTTATATTTTTCTTATTGTAATACTTTGCAGTTTTATTTACTATCTTGCCATTTTAAAAAATATTACTTCCAATTTTCTTTTCTGAAAATCCCCGTTTCATCACGATAATTTCTAAAAAATTGATCCCATGTTTAAGCGTTTTCCTTTTTTATGGATGATATTCACACTACCATTGGGCATCGCCCTTTTTCCAAAAAAAGATCAACCTGTTGTTACGGCCAATATATCCGCACCATCCAATTACAGGTTGCGGGCAGCTATTTCCTGCTCACCGTTTTCTTATGTTCCGGAAGACTTTCTGAAAAGACCGATCGGTCTTAAAAAAGGAATTGGTTCAATTGATTTTCCAATTTCTGCGGCCTCACATAACGCCCAGGTTTTTTTCAACCAGGGAATGACTTACCTCTTCAATTTTGAATATGTGCAGGCCGCAAGATCTTTGTATGTGGCTACCGGATATGATTCTACCAATGCAATGCTATACTGGGGGCTAAGCCAGGCTTACGAAAACCTGAACGACTCAACAGAAAGCCGTAACATGGCGGCAAAAGCGTTGTCTTTGTCCGCTGGCAGCAGCACAAGAGAACAACAGTTTATCAAATTGCAACATGCCCTGGTACAGCCTGCCCATGACAGCATAGCAGTAAAGCACCAACGGGAAAAAATATCCGGAATGATGGACACTGCCAACCTGGTACTGAAGGACGACCCGGAAATGTGGATATACACCGGTGTGATGCGTGCCTACGGAGATTTTAAAGGCCCGGAGGGTGAAACTTATGCACAAAAATGCAGGCAGGCAATTGACTATTATTTTACCAGGGCATTAAAATTATCGCCCAATCATTTTGGTGCCTGGCACTACCTCATACATTTTAACGAAGGTGCTTCCGACTTTAAAAAAGCCCTCGATTATGGAAAAATGTATACGAAAGCAGCCCCCGCCATTCCTCATGCCTGGCACATGTATGCCCACGACCTGATGAAAACCGGGAAGGTATCTGAGGCGATTGAAAAATTTAATTATGCATTTGGTCTTGAAGAAAAAAAATATGCAACCGAGCAAATGCCGGCTCATTACGACTGGCACCACCAGCACAACCTGGAGCTCCTGGCCTATTGCTATCAATATAAAGGGCAGTTTAAAAAAGCAGAAGCTATCTTTAGTAAACTGGATACATTGACAGCATTTATTTCCAAAATGGAAGGCCGAATCCGTAAGGGGCATCCGTATTTTTATTTACAGAACAACCAGCCTGCACAGGCAAGTCAACTGGCTGAACCGTTGATCCGGTCAAAAGAAGCTTCCAACCGTTTCACAGGATTTTTTATCAGGGGACTTGCACAGGTATTTCAAAAGGATATCGCTGGCGCCAGGGCTAGCTATGCCAGCGTGATGCATATTATTGACAGCCTGAAAGAAAGAGATATTAAGAAAGGAACGAGGGCAGCCGACGCGGAAGAGCAATACCGGTTTAGTTATGCCATGGCTGGCATTGTTGATATGGGGGTTGGCCTGTTACAACATCCTTACGATACCACGATAATGAAACAGATGAATAAAATACAGGCCACCCTACTTAAACAAACCGGCCCCGATCCATGGATAGATGCGCTCTATTTTTTACAATTACTTACCCAGATGAGTATCAAAACCGGCAACATGGAGCTGGCGGAAAGCTCAGCAATCAATATGACAAAACATGATCCTGAATACCCGGGATCCTACTGGTTGCTGGCTCGGATTAAAAAAATGAGGGGTGATGAAAAATCAGCAAATGAATATCTTTCCAAGGCAAGGATTGGTTATCAGCAGGCAGATGCAGATTTTATTATAAAGCTCGCCTTATAAATCCGGGTTAAGGCAAGATTTTCACTACCAGGTTTTTAAAGTACACCTTGCTGTCAGGGTCGTGTCCCTGCAAGGCAAAAGTTCCGCCAGAGAGAATCCGGAGCGAGTTATTTTTACCTCGTTGCACATTCTCCGGTTCTGTATAATCAACTACTATTTTATCATTCACTTTAATGACAACTCTTTTACCGGTTACAGTGATATGTTCGGTAAACCACTCGTTGTCTTTTACCAGCACTTCTTTTACATCATCTATAGCATACAGGCTGCCGGTTTTGCGCCAGTCGGTATGCGAATTATTTACCTGTACCTCGTACCCTTTTGCAGGCCAGCCGCCCTGCTGAAATGCAGTATGAAAGTAAATGCCGGAATTGGACCCCGGCGTGGTCATTACATCTGCCTTAAATTCAAAATTTTTAAAAACGTGCTTATTTATTTTGCCATCATAAAACAAATGGGCCACATTACCATGCGCTACAATCATTCCATTTTCAACTTTAAAACTTCCTGCATTGTCGCCCACTTTCCAGCCGGTGAGTGATTTGCCATCGAATAAGGATTTCCACTCATTTTTATGATCGCCCGGTGTAAATGCTGAAACAGCAAACAGGCAAAGAACAATTACGTAACAGGAAGTGATTTTTTTCATGGTCATTTTTGTTTAGTGGGCTAAAATTTATTCGTTGTACGAAGCTAAATTCTTTTGTTGGATTTCATCCCAAAATTATACAAACCTTGCTGACCCGGATAAACATCATCACCCCAGGAAGGTAATTAACGGAATCGGGATGGCGGTGACGGGTGTTTTGGCATCATCAAATAAAAAATCAATTCATCTGTCCCAAAACGTACGCATATTTATTTCTACCCCAATGCTCATTAATTTTTGCAGTACAGGTAATTCATTATTATATTCATCAATGCCATAAAACTTGAAAGTAATAATTGTTTTTTCTTTTTTTTATCAGTGGTTTAATAGTCCATTGCCATTCCAGGGTTTGTCTGTTATTAAAATCCTGAACAATATCATTATTGGTTGAAATCTTTTTAATATCATCATTGTCCACCTCCAATACCACTTTCATTTTTTTAATGAGCGTGATACTGTCGCCAAACCTCACCCGTTTTAAAAACCTGTGAGGTTTTTTTTGCAGAGGTTCATCATTTTCGAAAAACATATAGCAACTTCTTTCTACAAATAACTGCTGTCATTCATATCTCGGTGTAAAGCCAGTAAAGTAGATGAATACCGGCGTGGGTGGGTTCTTATTTGGAAAAAGAAAAGAAATAAAAAATTAAACTCCGGTTTCAGTCAACCTGTTTTCTTCAATACAGCAGCAACTGGCACAGACAATTTACGCCTGCTGCCTGGCCCTTTATACAGTATCTTTACAAAATAATTTTTATCCATGCGTCCTTCCATGCTGATCCTCTTTAGTGTTATTTATTTCATTGCCCCGGCCCAACAAAAAAAATCAACCCAGTATATTGGCTGGAAAGGCAACCGGGTAGAACTGCATACCATTGGCAACAAACAACAATCATGCTCCTTTGTTTTCAGTAAGGATAGTATAAAAGCGTTCCTGGTAACCGGCAATACCGCCATGTTTGAACTCTATACTATCCGCCGTGGAATGGATGAAGACTTCCTGGGAGGCTTTTTTAAAAACGGGTATATTTACCTTTTTTTAAACAACGGGCAAAAGCCAGGTCTGCACTCCTGGTCGTTCCAACTCCATGACAGGACATTGAAGGAGCACAGCATCCCTTTTGCTATAAAAGACGAAAAGATCGTTCAACGGCTTAGCAGCAACAATTACTTTTTCTATTTTACAGTTAGTAAAAAAGCACTGGAGTTTGTTATTTATAAATTTAATGATGAAACACATCTGGATACGCTTCGTTACCAAATCAGTCCTGCCTTAATGTTGGCCATCAGGCGTAAAACTAACCGGATGTTTGGTACTCCCCTGGTAAATATTGAGAAGACTGATATGGAAGGAGAATGTGATATCAACCTGGCGCAATGTCCCAATAAAATATATGTTCGCAACGATACCCTTTACCTTGTGATCAACAACAAAAATGCCTTAACCACCATCGTTAGCTTTGATTTAAAAACGAATCAACCTGATCAGCGGTTTATACACCATGATCAGGAAGGGAACTACCCGATGATGCAGGTGTATAATTCTTTCCTGATGCGTGATAAATTGTACTATGCCGCTGCAAGTGAAGGCCACCTGCTAATACAGGTAGTTGATTTTTACACCGGTAAAATTGTAAAGGAATTTAAAGCAGGCAGTGCGGACGAAATTGATTTTAAAAATACTTCCATTACACAGGAAGGCGGTGCTTTCAATAATACCAGGGAACTCGGAAAAACACGTCAGCTACTTCGTAAAATGGTAAATAGCAATATTGTAATTACCGCCACACCCGATGATGACAACAACCGGGTAGAAATTTTAGCTGGCTCCTACAAAGAAGTTAACAATAATGGTGGAATGTGGATGGCTGGTGGAGGACTTGTAGGTGCCGGCGTATCAATGGCATTTGTACCTACTGGTGGATTTACCAGGAACAGCTGGACAATTTCTGCCCGGTTTAAAATGCTACTGGATGCGCAAACCTTTGAACATTTTGATGGCAAAATTTCTTCTTCTATCAACGACCGGATTGAAGAATATACCCGGCAAATAAGGATACCAGGCGAAGGGGAAAACCTGTTTGTAATCAACGGCCAGTATTGTTATGCTTATTATGATAAAGAATCGAGGGAATTAAATCTTGTGCAGTTTTAATCTTTAACTAATATGAAGGCCGTTCGTTCTGTTGCAGAGCGACCTTTCTCTTTAATTTTATTAAATAATTCCATTTACGCAAAAGGCTTCAATTTACCACTGAACATAATATCCGTTGATCCGACGATATTTACCGGAATAGTTACTCATTTTTGCATACTCAACCCCAGCATAATGTATACGCCAAACCAATACAAAATGAATGAGCACGGCAACATCATAAGTTTTATGAAAGCCTATTCATTTGCCACTATTATTACCGTTGCAGACAATATCCCAACGGCAACCCATCTTCCATTTGTGGTGAATGAAGCGGAGTCAGGAATTATTCTCTCTGCTCATTTTGCAAAAGCTAACACCCAATGGCATCAACTAACCAACGGAAATAAAGTATTGGTAATTTTTGGCGAACCACACGCTTATATTTCCCCTAAACATTACGACAGTTAAATAAATGTTCCGACCTGGAATTATGTTTCCGTGCATACTTACGGCAAGGCGGAAATAATCGCGGATGAATACGAAGGAATCAGGGAGCTTGAAAAAATGATCAATGAGTATGAACAAGCCTTCATGCAGCAATGGAAGAACATCCCGATGGATGTAAAATTAAAATTATTCAAGGGTATCGTGCCTTTTCGGATTGTAGTAAACGATATCCAGGCGAAGGAAAAATTAAGTCAGAATAAAAATTACAATGAAAGGCAACGCATTATTGATGCCCTCGGAAAAAGCAATCATTCCTCCGAACGTGAAATAGCAACGTATATGCGGAAAAAGCAATGAGTTTGCATTTAAAAATATCCCTTCTGTTCTTAAAAAAAAAGTATACTCGAATAAAAGCAAATCTTTCCTGGAACGACATATAAAATGCATCGCAACAGGAAAGATTTATACGCCGTTTTGTATTCCTAACTATTGGTTGCTTCCGGTAACACTTCACTTAATTTGTTATCAGTTACAAACTTTTCCCTCGCTTCTGCAAATTCCTTATTAACGGCTGTAACCTCTTCCAGTGCCTGGTCAACTTTTTCATGAATGTCGGGGAGACGCTTATCAAGCAGGCTATTTCCAAGGTTAATATTTTCTGCTTCCAACTGGGAAATCTTTTTTAGCAACGATGTCTGGCTATTCGTAATATCTTCCAGTTCACGGAGCATCTTATCCATCATGTGCATTTTTTCAATTTTTTCCATAATATAATATTTTCGTACAAGGGTGCTAATATAATGCCTGAATTAAATTTGCGTTTTTTGTATGGTTTGCTAAGGACTGATATCATAAATACACTTTTATGCCGTAAATAAGCAGCAAAGTGAGGAAGGCATTACCCAAAGAAAGCATCCCGGATAATGTGGCGTAGAACATATCATTTAGTTAAGCTCCATTGGGACGTGGTGTTTATAATTAACTATCATTCTAAACACTGGCTCCATAGGTGTCTCGTAAACTACGTGGCACCTAAGGAGCAGAATATGAATCATTGACAAATATTTCTATAAACACGATGCCCTACGGAACTTTAAAATTCATCTTCACTGTTACAAATTTAATTTGTCAATACACTAGCCCTTCTTCTCCATCACCAATACAATCTTATTAAAATCCGCTGCGGCATTGATCACTTTTTTAAATGTTTCAAATTCACTGATGGGATACTTCAGGTCACGATAGGTTTCCAGTACAGATACTTCCAGCACATTGTTTACTACTTTGTAGGTACTTACAAAGCCCATGGTTACCAAATTGTCCTTCCTATGTTGTACATCGATTTTTATATCATCGGGATTTTTTATATTATATCCTACTGGTATATCAAATAAAATTTTTCTTTCCAAAACATGTGCATACTGAACTTCGGCGGGCAACTGTCGTTGCTTTTCCTGGTACATCTGTTCCTGGTTGCCGATGAGTTCGCCTAGTTTAAATAATAGTTTATTGCCCGCTCTTTCCAATAACTCCGCCGTATGGATAGTGCCGCTGATGATAAGCGGTTTGTTATCCCAGCTATCAGTAAGGCTGGTATTTTCAACTTTTATATTTTCAATATGTTCGCTCTTTGCCACGCCTTGAATAATACCCTTTACAGTTTCATCCTGCTTTTCTTTGGAAAGAAAGGTCCAGATTGGCCTGTAATAAATAGCGGCATAACCCTTTAAAATCTGTTTGCTGTCAATGATCATCGAATCGCCGGTGGCATCCAGTTTTACGTGTATTTCCATGTTGTGTGCATTCTGTTCAAATGCTTCAATCGGGATATCATCAAATTTGCCAAAGGCTGTTTTTACATCCCCAATGGTAGTGCCCTTTAAAAACAACCCCCTTGTTCCAGCCCAGTATGCATCTACAAATGGATAGCGTAACGAGGTGGCAGTCGGCTGAACTAATTTACCAGTGCCAGGAAAATAGATCAGCGTTTCATCAATCCTGTTCCAGTTGGCCAATTCTTCATCTAACGGCACCTGGTTGCGTATAGATGGAAAAACTGCCTGGTATTTGATATTTTTATTTTCCAGCAACGACACAAACAATCGTACTGCACCAAAATGATTGGTATTCCCGTTTTTAATGATGGCTTCCAAATTATTGGCATCTTCGCTTACTAATTTTTCATCCACGTTGATCCTGGTTTTCATATAATTTTCCAGCAGCATAATCTTTTTCTCTTCTGTCGCATCAGCAGGGATATCAACACCAGCTATGAATTTAGCAACTGCCTTTATTTCCTTATCGCTAAACGTACTAACATTGGCATACGCTTTCCTGGCAAGTTCCTTCCAGGTGTACAATTCAACGTCATTGTTTTGAGCGAGGTTAAAGCTTAGTTTAAAATCGGCCCGTTGCAGGTACGCATCCCGCAGCCCGTATTTCTCATCATCCAGTTCTTTAATATTTTCTGAAAACCCTGGTATCAGGCGCTCTTCGCCTATAAGACTATCATTCAAAACAGTAAAACCATTAAACCCTTTGGCTTCAAACTTCAGGTGCTTAGGGGTGATCACCAATAGCCTTGCCTTATAAAAAGGAACATTCTTATTTTGAAAAATTTCACTGCCAAAAAAGGAGGGTTCCTTTTTTACAATATAGCTGTACTCAATTTCCGCTCCCTTATCAATGCCTTCCATGGCAAACAATTTATACTGCCTGCCATCTTCCGTTTCTTCTAAAATTTTATTTGCAGGCACATTGATCACTTTTCCGGTGGAAGTAATCACCCTTGCTTTAATATCATACATTAAGGCATTTCGAAACATGGGCAGATATATCTTGTTATACATTTCAATGCCTTTATCATCCTTCACTTTTATCAAACGGTACACATAATTAAACTGCACCAGGTTCTTTCCTTCAAACTTATACTGAAAGGTGCGGCTGTCCATTAAAAAAACAGCACTCTGGTCCTTATATGCTGCTGGCCATGAATGCAATACCGGCGATTCATCCCAGGGTCGTAGATCGCTGTACCGGTTATCTGCCTGGCATATACTTTGGAGCGTAAAAAAAATAGCAGCGGCGGCCATTACTAACGTCTTCATATTCATAATTGCTGATTGATGGTTGGAGGGTTATTTCTTTTTTAAAACTACCTGTTCCTTATAGGCAGGCGATATGGTGGATACGGCATTGTTCCAGACGGCAAAATCAGCCGGTTGTACATATAATTTTTTCATCACCAGTTGCTGTGTTGCAGATACTACGCCTGCCTCCTGTTTGTAACTGATGGAAAACTCAAGTACATCATTTGACACTTTGGTATTTTTAGGAATATAGTCTGAAGTGTACCCTTCCGGTATTTTTAGCGAATGTACCTGGTTGATGGTAAAGAGATAATCGTTCTCAATGGCTATTTTTCTTTTGCTGGTATCAATGAGAGTAATGCCAAACAATTTCTCGAGGTTCAGGTTAATATAGATTTCATCGGCTATTGATTTGGCATAATCCGGAATCTCAAAACCGGCAGAAATATTGGCTGTTTTATTAGCCGGGTCAGTCAGCCGGATGTTGTAATCATTCATGATAAATTTATTACTCCCCTTTGCCATGCGCCTGCGTGCATACACTCTTTCATCATCGCCTTTGTTGTACAATAAATTGTTATAAACATCGCTTCCAAAATACCCGCTATAATCAACTGAACTTTTACCATTCAGGGTATTATTATTGATGGTTAAAAACGTGCTATCGGTAATGATGCTTTTTATTGGTTGCATTACCGGCACTTTTACCAATTCATATTTTTCCGGGCTGATACTGATTAACGCTTCTTTACCCTGTATTCCACTGGTGGGCATCCCAAAAATACAATTGGGGTCGGTGGCATCCAGGAATATCCATGCATGATCAATTTTTACTGCGCTAATCATGTGATTGTCGGTAATGGGCAATGGTACTTCTGTATAGCTGTAGGGTATGGACCGGGTGCCGATCCAGGAAAAGCAGGCATTTAATCCGCTCAGCTTTAGCATGGCCGTTAATATGCTTGCCATATCCTTACAATCGCCATATCGCTTGATACATACATCTGCGGCCTGTCTTGGAACAAAGCCTTCCAGCCCGGCTTCAAAAGCTACATATTTTACATGATTCTGTACCCACCCGAAAATGGCCTGCGCTTTTTCCCTTTCTGTTTTTTTATTGATACAAATACTGTCTGCCAGTTTTTTTAAATTATCATCTGCAACCGAATTGATATTGGTAAGAAATCCGGCATTCCATTTATACAGTTCATCCAGTGAACTAAAAACCGGAATGCTTCCTGATTCGCCTTTATAACTTGCAACATATACAATAACATGCAGTGCATAATAAGGTATGGTAGTGCCATTACCAAAGTGTTCGTAATTCTTTACATCTGATGCAGTAAATTCCAGTTTCTTCTTTTTCCCTTTTACCGTTTCCTTTACGCTGACAATTTTATTGTCATCATTCTTTATAATATAGCGAATATCCATATCATCAGGATAGGTGATGGTATATGCGGCGTTGTGTACCGGCAGGTAATTGCTAAAATAAAAGCTGGATAAAAAACGGATATCTTTATTGTAATGTTCCGTTTCCACATGGCTGATACTGCCCTTCAACATTCGTGGATAATCGAATGTGGTTTGCCTGGCGTCATCATAAAATACATTTTTTCCCGGCGACGACTGCGTTTTATATTCGGTCACTTTTATCTTCCTTGTACTATTGCCTTCCGGTACCAATGTGTAAGCTTCCACGGTTTTAAGTTCATTAAACGAACTATGGTAAACGTTGTCTTTATTAAACATCCCGTTTGCATTATCGTTCAATATCATCATTTCAGATACCTCATTGGCTTGTGCATAAGGAACGCCTTTTTTAAAGGCAATCTCCACTGATCGGTTGATATTGGAGAATACCGCCATTTTATCCGGAAAAAGCCGCTGCATTTGTTCCACGGATTGTGCAGTTGTGCCTGCAGACAGCACCAGTATAAATGCAAGCCATATTGACGATAGGATTTTCATAATTGGTTTATTTTTTGGATTCCAGTTCTCCGTAATAGTAGGTGTAAGTTTGTGCCGGCTTACCTTCAATATAAGATTTACTATCGCCGTGCAGGCTACCAAGGTAATAGTTAAGATCAGAAATGAGCGTACCGTTTTCGTTGTAATATTTAAAATTGCCATGCCGATCACCGTAATAGTAATTTTCTTCTTTCATGATCTTTCCACTTACATAAAACTCTTTCCTGCTGCCGTTATCAAGGCCGTTTACACGACTTCCAATGCCCTGTTGTTTTCCGTTTGAGTAATAGAAAATCCTCTCCCCGTTTACAAGGCCCTCGTTCAGTTCCATGTAAACACTTTTGTTGCCGTTCCTGTAAAATGCCTCCACTTTTCCTGTGCCATTTGCCATTGGTATCATTGGTAACAGTTTACCGGTTTTGTCTTCATAACTGTATCCCTTTAAATCATCCGCTTTATAATAAAACACCAACATCAACTGGCTGTTGTCACCATAGTACTTTACAGCATCTTCCAATTCGCCCTTTTTATAGAAGCTTTCAATTTCAATAGCACCCTGCTCATTGTATTGAATATCCGGGCCATCCAATTTTCCATCTACGTACTGCTCCGTTTCAAATATCCTGCCTTCATAATTATAGTATTTCCAGGCGCCGGTTTTATTTCCCTCTATATATTTTCCTTCTGCAATTATTTTACCATTGGGATGCCAGGCGATATAATTACTATCGATCCTGCCATTCTTATAATAACTAATGCTGTTCCTGCTTCCATCGCCATTGCTGGCTATATATACACCATTTAATTTGTAGTACTTATAATTGCTTTCAACATAGGGCTTGCCATTAAAATGATTAAAGAGAACTTTTCCTACTCCCTTGCTCAGCTCCGTGCTTGTTACGATTTTTCCGGAAGTATCATGCTGCTCAATTTTATTAAGCCAGGCATTATCGAAATATTGTTTGTAATCCAGCCTGCCATCGGGCCGGTAGTAGTCAGAGATACCATGTGTTTTATCATCCAGGTAATAGAATTTACTGGTTACTTTTCCCAAAAGATCATAACTGATAAATGTACCCTGCCGTTGGTTATCCACATACCATCCTTCATCAGCTACCTGGCCATTGTTATAATAATTTACAAAATAACCGTGCGCTTTGTCTTCCTTGTAACTACCTTCCTGGCTAATTTTATTGTTGGCATAATAAGAAATCTTTTTACCTTCCTTCAACCCGTTTTTATAAAAATTTTCGGAGGATACCTGGCCATTTCTAAAATAATATATAAACTTACCTTCAGCAAAACCATCTTTTGAATAATACCCCTGGCTTTGTTTTTCTCCATCAGCCCCATAAAAAGAAATATCCGCATTGCCTTTCCGGCTGGTTGTATTACTGATTACTGTTCCTTTTTTATCAAAAAACCTGATATCTCTCAGACGGCCCTTTTCAAGGATAGTTTCGCAATACACGATACCATCATCGTCAAAATCTTCCTTTTTACCATCCACTTCCCCTTTACGGTAAAATACTTTGGATTCAATTTTGCCATTGGAGTAGTAAGATATCCATTCTCCTTCCAGTTCACCATTTATAAAATTTTCCAGTTGTTCCGGCTTGCCATCAATGTAATAAGTGTTCCATATCCCGGTCTTTTTTCCTTCGAGGTAGTTACCCGACATTCTCAATTTCCCGTTATCAAAATACTCCCTGTATTCACCTGCCGGCTTATCCTTCGCATACTTTAATACAGATTCCGTTTTCCCATTGGCATGATAGATGGTCTCTTCGCCTTCCTGCTGGTCGTTGGCGTAATTGGTAACTGTTTTTAAATACCCATCGATATTGTAATATTTTGCAATACCTTCCTTTTTTCCCGCTTTGTATTGAATAACCGACGACAGTCTTCCACTATAAAAATAAGTAGTTTCGGAACCATTTATTTCATCCTCGAGATAGGTTGTTTTGGTGTACAGCAACCCATTGTCGTGCCATACCTGGCTTGCCCCATTGGCTTTATCTTTTGAATAAAAGGATGTCTCTTTTAACATACCATTTTCATAGTAATAAATCCAATCACCGTTACGCATACCCTCACCATCAAAATTTCCGGATGATTTTAAGCGCCCATTCTCGAAATAAAATTCCCAGGGGCCCGCTACTACTTCTTCATTTTTCGCGTTCTTTCCGTAAGCTCCTTTTCCATTAACCAAAAAGTTTTTTACGTAATACCTGGTGGTGGCAGTTGCTCTTTTATTGAAAGGCAGCTCCTGGCTCTCCCTAATCTCACTCAAATAATTTGTGGCTGCGGTGGTGAAGGTTTCTATTGTATTCTTTTCTTTTTTTACCCAGGCATTCACATTTTTAATTTCCAACTCACTGAACATATAAAATATCATTGGTTCAAATTGGCGGCTATCCCATAAATTTTTAAATAACGGAACATAATACTGCATCCAGAACCCTTTATCATTTGCATTGAATTCCAGCTTTTCTATCACTACCTGCAATTGCCGTACAATCTGGTCTTCCAGGTCTGCCTTTAATTTATACTTTTTATCCAGTGCAATCTTTGCTACCAGTATCTCCTGTACTTCTTCAAAATTATCTTCCTTACCTGGCTTGTATTTTTGAAGGTAGCCCGTGGCCGTCGTGTTCATTTCAGCAATGGTAGCCAAAAAACTTACGGTATTTTTCTGGTAACGGTTACCAGGCGTTACGACCAGGTTGGTTGCAAAACTCAACATCGCCTGAACCATATTGCCCTTTAACATGGCCAACTGTCCTAAAAAATAATGTGCTGATGAATAATAAGGATTGAGCATGATACAATGCTGAAAATTAGCCGTGGCTTCATCGTACCGCAACAGCCTGAAAAGCGAAATGCCTTTATTAAAATAGGTTAGATAGCTGTAGGGATTTTTCGCAATGATGGTATCATAGGCTTTTAAAGCAAGTTCGCTTCTCTTGGTCTCGTCATATACATCTGCCAGCAGACCATACCATTTTGTATTTTTATGTGGGTAAAGCGACATGGCTATATTGCCATACTTTTCGGCTTCCACAAAATTGCTGTCATTGTAATAACTCAATATTATTTCATGTAGCACATCAGCATAGCCGGTATCACTGGCCGGCACTTTTAAATATTCTGCAATGGCTTCCTTGTATTTTCCTGCATCATGTAGTGCAACGCCGTTGGCAATCACTTCTTTACTGTCGACCAATGGATTTAATAATTCACGCTGGGCATGCAGTTGAAGTACGCTAACGCATAGCAGGGTAATAGATAAAAAAAATCTGATCATTTTAGGGTAGGTTTGGGCTGGAATTGAATAATTTTCAAATTTAACGGTTTAAAAGTAATGTAAAAAGTAATGCGTTTCCTTTTAGCCCCCATTTAAATAGTGGTAATTAGATCAACCAGTGTAAATCGTACCTGAATAATCACTTCCGAACATCCAGGTTTTTAAAACCTGAATAGTTTGTACTACTTTTTTAAGTTGTAAAACTTTTCATACATCATAAATAGATAACAGGTTCGATCACTGAGTACAGATAATGCGAGGTCTGGTGAATATATCCGGTAATCAGCTATCGGCTATTTTCCCTGAACAAATAACAAAAAAAGCCTGCAACAACTAAGTGCAGGCAATGTGATATTGCAGGTCCTTATAATCTTATCTACGGCTCTTTTTAATTAATTCCGTTTCGACATCTACATTCAAACGCAAAACAATGTTGAACTTTTCATTTTGCAGGGAGAATATATACGATAAATCCCTACCCATTACCAGTACATCGGCAGACAATACCTGGCAATTACCATACGCTTTTGCAATCACATCACTTACATGAAAGGGTAACCTTTCGCCGAATACGCTACGGGCAAAACCTAGTAATTTACCATCCGCATCAATAAAGCTTATTACCCGCTGATCATTATAAACAAAAACTACCTGGTAAACGTCTGCATTTTTTAGCTGTCGCCATTCTGCAAAACGGGCATTCGGAAATTCACTTTCAAAAGTACTTTTTGCCTGCCTGGTAATATTTAGCGGGTCGTTTGCAAATGTTGCTTTCCCAAAAACACCCACAAAGAATAAAAACAAAACAAACATCTTTTTCATAACATCATTTTTTTTATTGATTATTTAATGATGCAAAGATGTTGTGCAGATGGCACGTTATCAATACCACAACATGGTATGAATACTCACCAAAAAAGGGTGGAGTGCTTTTTAGATTATGATACAGGTAACTTAAACTGAATATCTTTTTTTAACCCGAATTTTCTATTTTTACTTTATAAGTTTCAAAAATAATTTTACGAATATAAAGGTCCTGGCTATTTTATTGCAGGCGGCGCCGATATTACACCTTGTCTTTCCATCCTGCGGCAATTCCATAAAGTGCATAAACTGGAAGGAAACAAACTTTTCTTTTCCAATAAAACAGCAGCTGATATTTTTTGCGAAGGAGAGCTTTCTCTGATATGTTAGGTGATGACGCCATATTTATTCTTACAAAAGAAAAAAAAGCCCAACTATAAAAGCGGCACATCGATGAAGATTTTATGAAACAAAAAATTACTGATTTCATCAACACTTTTATAACTGCCGACCGGATGCAATGATCGCTGCCATGCAACAAATACTAGAGCAATCGGGTGCTGCAACGGATGCCGTGGTATTTGAAAAATAGTAAATTAAATTGTCAAAATTCGTACTGCTTTTTTTGCTCCAGGCATTTTATGTTTTTATTATTCCGGCCCTATCTGAATCAGATTTGGCAAGCCCCGGTGATGTTTGAAAATGATCAGGCGATTTCAAAACCGTCTTGATAATTTGATAGCGGTAACCACGCCGGTAACCGCACTGGCTATAACGGTAATCCCTATAACAAATGGCATAAAAGTTTCACACTGCAGGCGTTTCATTAATTTCATTTCAATAATACCTATTAACAGCCCCAACAGTATACCTGTAACAAAGCCGATAATTCCATACTGAATTTTCTTCATTCTTCAAGATAGGAAATTGCCGGGATTTTTAGAAGATGCACCGTTAAGGAACGCATTTCAATTGTAGCATAAGGCTGTCAACCTTTATCGCCGGATTGTAACGATGGGTAATACTTCTGCAAAGTTTGTAACCCCTTGGTCCTCTCAAACCGAAAAACTCAAATGTCCCTTCAGGTGATTTTCGGCGGTCAAATCTTTAAAGACCGGCTTACCACGCAGAAAAGGGAGAATGACTACTGATTCCACGGATGATAACGGTATGCATGTTTTGATTGGTTACCGGGTTTAATAAGGTGAAATTGTTTCGAATTATGATTTATGTTTTACCTTTCAACTTATGAAGAATTTAAATTTACTGATACCGGTAGCATTTAAAAATTTATCATCACCTGATGATAGCGAAACCATAATTTTAGCCGGTGATATTGGTGGCACAAAAGCGAATATGATGTTGAGCCGCTTTGCAGAAGGAAAGTTGGAAACCATTAAAGAAACAAGATACGTTAGTAAAGACTATTCATCTTTCAATGACATCCTGAATAACTTTTTGGAAGGACAGACTTACCCGGATAATATCTGTCTTTCTGTAGCAGGGCCCATCGTTGATGGTAAGGTAAAGTTTACCAACCTCGACTGGGAGGTAGACGACGATGTAATCAGCAAACATGTTGGCGGAAGCCCGGTAGCAATTTTAAACGACCTGGAAGCCACTGCATTTGGACTGGCGGCCCTTAAAGAATCAGACCTGAGTATCCTCATCAGGGGTTGCAATGATACCCCCGGCAATATTGCCATACTTGCAGCTGGTACAGGGCTGGGCGAAGCCGGGCTTTTTTTTGACGGCGATCATTATCACCCGTTTGCAACTGAAGGTGGCCACTGCGATTTTGCACCGCGTACGCCGAGGGATATGGCGGTATTGAACTTTATGTTGGGCAAACTGGAACGGGTAAGTTGGGAGCGGCTTTTGAGTGGCAGGGGTATTTTTGCGATCTGGGAATACCTTACAGAGATAGAGCAAAAACAAAGTGAGGATTGGCTATTGAAAGAAATGGAAAACACCGATCCGGCACCAGTAATTAGTAAAGCCGCATTGGAAGGTAGCTGCCCGGTTTGTATGGAAACAATCGAAATGTTTAACCGCTACCTGGCAATTGAAGGGGCAAACCTGGTTTTGAAATTAAAAGCTACGGGCGGGCTCTATCTTGCAGGAGGCATTGCACCTAAATTGCTACCGTTGCTGAAGGCGGACACCTGGAAAGAAGTTTTTGAAGGCAGTGGCCGAATGAGGCAGCTTTTGGAAGAAGTAACGGTAAAGGTTGTGCTGAATGAAAAAGCACCGTTGATTGGAGCCTCCTACTATGCTTGTTTGAGTATGGGATGAATAATGAGTGATGAATGATGAGTGATGGATGATGGGTAATGAATGATCAGTGATGAGTAATGAATGATGAATGATGAATGAGGAATGAGGAGTCGGGAGTGCCTTGAGAATGAGTAAGGAGTTAGGAATAATGAGCCACGGAATTCATTGGATTTAATCAAATATTTTCCCAAATTAAATGATCATATAAATAGCACACTCCTGCCCGAAATTAAGACGGGTGTTTTGCGTCAATGCTTACTTTACCACTGATTATCTTAACCCACCGGAAACATATTTTTTCTCCGTTTACCCTTTGTGCATTGTCAGAACACCAGGAAGACCGCCACTTTTGCTATACCATCCGGTTGTCTCATCCTGCCAGCTGGCCATGCATTGAATACGGATAATACAGCTACCTATAAGGCGTACGCCATAAAAATAAAATACCTCGTGCAGCCTGCATCAATTTCATTTAAATGTGTACACACCTGGTTTTATCATAGCCTGATTATAAAACTGTATCTTACCATTTGTGATGTTTAATTTGGTAATGAAGCCAGACTTTAATCATCCGCATCATTTATGAACTGGACATTACTGATTGTCATTTTTTATATCCTGCTGGTGATCCTTTTTTGTATAAGGATTATTTATGAAACCAGGAGTGCCACCAAAACAATGGCTTACCTGATGCTGGCCATTTTTATACCAGTGGCTGGCATTGTATTTTATGCTGCATTCGGCATCAATTACTGGAGGCGAAAACTATACGATAAAAAATCTGCTGAAAATGACAAAATGCTGGAGATCCTAAAAGAGCAGGTTTCAGCATACAGTACTGGAACATGTACTCCTGCTGACATGGCGTATGATGACAACAAGGAACTGGCTGCATTGCTGGTAAAGGAATTAAAAAGCCCGCTTACACGTGGTAACAAGGTAAAATTGTTGATTAATGGCGAAGAAAAATTCCCGGAAGTACTGGAAGCACTCCGTAATGCCAGGCACCATATCCACATTGAATATTATATTTACGAACAAGATGAAATCGGCGAACAGATAGAGGATATCCTGGTGCAGAAGGCTACAGAGGGCGTGCAGGTGCGTTTCATTTATGATGACTTTGGCAGTCCTTCCATTAAAAGGAAAACGGAGGAAAAAATGAAAAAGGCCGGAGTCGAAATCTATCCCTTTCATAAAGTGTTGTTTTACCTGCTGGCAAACAGGATTAACTACCGCAATCACAGAAAAATAATTGTAATCGATGGGGGAACAGGTTTTACCGGGGGGATAAATGTAAGCGATAAATATATCAATACTAAAAAGAACAAATTATATTGGAGGGATACCCACCTGCGGATAGACGGCCCGGGCGTGTTTTATTTGCAGTACTTATTTTTGACTGACTGGAATTTTTGCTGTAATAAAAAACTGCAGCCTGACCAACTTCATTTTGTATCCAATACAAAAAACACAGCCGATACATTTTTGCAGGTGGCTGCCAGTGGCCCCGATTCGCTCCAGCCTTCCATCCTCTTTTCATTATTACAGGCCATCTACCTGGCAAAAAAAGAAATCCTAATTACCACACCTTATTTTATCCCCGGCGATAGCATCCTGGAAGGGCTAAGGATCGCGGCGCTGAGTGGCCTTAAAGTAATACTACTGGTACCGGGTATTTGTGACTCCAAACTTGTAAATGCAGCCTCGAAATCTTACTATGAAGAATTGCTTTTGGCTGGCGTAGAAATATACCTTTACCAAAAAGGATTTGTACATGCCAAAACACTTGTAGCAGATGGCAAGTTATCCATTATAGGAACCGCCAATATGGATTACCGGAGTTTTGAATTAAATTTCGAAGTGAATGTTTTACTGTATGATGCCACCTCTGCCGAAAAGCTACGGGCTGTTTTTTTTAGCGATCTGGAAGATGCGGAAAAAATAGATGCAAAAAAATGGTGCAAGCGGCCCGCCTATCAGCAACTACCGGAAAAATTAGCCAGGTTATTTTCCCATGTTTTATAATTTTTTTTGACCCGGCTGACGCAGAAGATTAAAAAAATGCAGCCGGTATTTAATGCATAACGATATAAATAAAAATCTCCATCCCGGGTCAGACGATGAATGAAGTGGCGTCCGGAGAAAAATTATATTTAAAACCCTGCATACCGATCAAAGCATACAAACTACCAACCCGGATAATTCTTTGGCCTGGGATATCCCACTAATCTGTATTCATTAGAATAAGGCACCGGTAAACGAAAATTTCAACAAAAAAAAGCAGCATATCAATATGCACTAAAAATAAACATCAATGAGATATACGGGAACGAAATTGATAAAAAGACAACACTACCGTGGAAAGGCTATCAACGAATATGATATCACATTGACAGGTATACGTTTTCTTAATTCGGTACAGATGTAGTTGTGATTAAAATCCTTTATGACTTTTAAACATCTGCGCCGAATAGCCATCGTTGTCATAAGTGTATTCAAACTTATCAGGCCTTTGCAGAAGCAATGCAGCCCCATAATTTTTTGAGCCGGCATTACAAATCAACATTACTACTGTTTCTGTCATTCCTGTTTTTTGATTACCGTTTTTTAAATTTGCTACCTTGTTTAAATACCTATACTGCCGCTGAACAATCTTATTTGCCATTCAGCCTAACTTAACATACCATTCATCATCGGTACTTTACCACTTGTGAAAGGGCAGATTCCGTTTGTACCGATTGGATATCTGCCATTCCATCACCGGATATATCTTTACTCCTTCAAATAAAAACAGGAGCACATCCTCAACTAATATGTACAATAAATTTCTGGAGCAAAAATTTACCCTTGTAAGATTAAGGGAGAATCCACCCGGGAATATCTTCAACCTGTAAACGTTTTCAAACACAAAGATTTTCAACCAACACCATTCCTCTTCATCAGTAAGGGGCACAACTAACCGTTTTACAACAAGTAAGATTAAAAAAATGAAATCATTTAAATGGATGATTGCAGCCGGTATTATGCTTATAGGCATCGTGCTGCTTTCAATGAATTATTCAAACGGAACGCTAAATGCTTCACCGGTAAAAACCACTGTACAACCAACAAATACAGACCAGGATTTGCTGGAAAGTGATTTTCCGCTTTATGCCATCGGCTTAAGGCTTTACATACTTTATTAAAACATCCCTGTTACATCCACCGCTGGCTTCCTTAAATTTAAAATCCGCTGGCGGGTCTCGGCAAGCCCCCATATTTGGATTGTAAGGCATGTACTTGTTTCAACAGCCGCAATAAATATTCATTATCATTTTAAGCCTGGCAATTGAATTGCACCATTCGCCGTAGCGGATGGTGATAAGGAGATATTATTCCCTTAGCGGCTTTATCCAAATAGCTATCACGGCTAAAGCAGCTTTTCCGTTGTATTATTTTTTACAGGCCCGCGACGGCGGATCAGTCAACTCAACTGCTAAGTAACTATTGACTAAACATTGCTCAATAATCAAAGGATACCGGTAAGGCGGCTAATAGGGACTATGCTCGTAATATCCTTTAGCATGGCACCTTAGGAATGCCGTTGTAGCATTATCCTCTGAACATTGGCTCACCCGGCAACAAAATTGAATCAAATCAGTTCACTACAATACCCGGGATACAAAACAACAACCCGAAATAACAAAATAAAAACGTTGACACAGGCATCCCCAACTCCATATTTTACGTATAACAATTGTTTCTTCCGCTTTGTGGTGACGTGGTTCAACAAATTGAATATTTTTTTGTTGCGCTTGTTTCATATCAAATCTTTATTTTAAAAAAAAATCTCATCTTTTTTTTATATTTTACTACACTAAACTAAACAAAACACCATGAAACGATTTACTACCTTATTCCTTTTCTTACTATTTTCTGTTGCGGCACGTTCGCAGGTGATTTATTTAAAAGCAGTACTGGATGGCTCCCAGGAAGTACCACCCAACGCTTCCGACGCCAGCGGTATTGCCATTGTAAAGTACGACCAGTCAAGCAAGTTGCTGCAATTAACCGGCGACTACCAAAACCTTTCAGCCACGATATCAGGCTCACACATTCACTCCCCGGCCGCTCCCGGCTCAAATGCAGGGGTGCTTGTTACATTAACCAATACCGGGGGTACCACCGGCATCATATCCGGTTCACAGACCCTTACAGTAGCACAGGAAGCAGATTTGCTTGCTGGCAATATGTATGTGAATGTACACAGTACCGGCTCCTTTGTAGGGGGAGAAATCAGGGGACAGCTCACTACCACTACAGCCGGTCAAACAGATTATTTTACTGCAAGGATACAGGGCGCACAGGAAGTGCCACCAAACGGATCTGGTGCCAAGGGTAGTGCCATAGTACTGTTGGATAAAACAACTGGTATGGTATATTTGACAGGTAGTTTTAACGGGCTTGCAGCCAATGCCAGTGGAGCTCATATTCATCCTGGCGCTCCCAATATAACCGGAGGAGTTATTATTGCGCTGAGTGTTACTGCAGGAACGCAAGGTACAATTCATGTGGCATCGGCTATCAGTGCTGGTGATCAAACAACGATGATTGCGGGCAATACCTATGTAAATGTTCACAACGCTACTTTCCCTGGAGGGGAAATCCGGGGACAATTGATTCCTGAATCAGATTTAGTTTACCTGAAAGCCATTTTGCAGGGCAGTCAGCAGGTTCCGCCAGTTGCGTCCACAGCCAAAGGCACAGTGATCGTGCGATATAATAAAGCTTTAAAATTGCTGGAACTAATAGGCGATTATCAAAATATTGCTGCTAATATTAGTGCAGCACATATTCATTTACCGGCTGCTGTCGGCGCAAATGCGCCAGCGGTTTTCACTTTAACCAATACAAGTGGAACCTCCGGCACTTTGAGCACAACTGCTACTTTAACGGCTGGACAGGAAGCTGACCTTTTAGGAGGATTGTCCTATGTAAATGTTCATAATACAACTTTTCCGGGAGGCGAAATCAGGGGACAACTTACTACCACTACCGGGGGAAGTCAGACTTATTATTTAACCGGTAAATTTTCCGGCGCACAGGAAGTTCCGGCCAATGCTTCTGCTGCAACAGGCAACGTAACGGCCTTGCTTGACAGGCTCTCGGGAGAAGTTTTCCTAACCGGCAATTTCAGTGGCCTTGCGGCCGATGCTTCCGCCGGCCATATTCACCGCGGACCCGCAGGGGCAAATGGAGGAGTAGTGGTATCCTTGTCTGCCACGGCATCCACTTCCGGCACCCTAACCGGGAATGGTACCGTTCAGCCTTCCTTTGCAGATTCCATGATTCGTGGCCTTACCTATGCCAATGTTCATAATGAATCATTCCCGGGTGGTGAAATAAGAGCACAATTAGGCAACCTGGTTTTACCGGTAAAGCTGGCATACTTTAATGGCTACAAACAAAATAACAAGGTGATGCTGGCATGGGAAAGTACACAGGAATTAAACCTTGAGCGTTATGAAATAGAACAGCAGGGAACGAATCCCGGCTCATGGATTAATAAGGGAGCAGTGGCTGCTAAAAAAATCAACCTGGCAGCCAAATATAATTTTACAGATATCCCATTGGTCAACAATGCTGCCTATGGTTTGTACCGGTTAAAAATGGTAGATACAGATGGCCAGCTATCTTACTCCAATACCATCAGGATTAATAATAAAATATCGGCAGCGGCCTTATCAATCGCTACAAACCCGGTATCCAATGGCATGCTTCAGTATGTAATAACCGGGATACCAACAAATAAAAGAGCGAGTGTTTCAATTATGGATTATACCGGTAGAGTGGTTATGCGTACTACGGCATCCACATTAACGACTAACCGTATTAGCATTGGCAATTTAGCCGCTGGTATGTACCGGTTGGTGGTGCAGGCAGATGGCGATATTTTGCAACAGGGCTTTACAAAATAGATATCCATTTTTTTACGAAGCTGTCTTCAATTTAATTGAAGGCAGCTTTTTTTTGAATTAATCTATAGAATAAATTCATAGCCAAAAAACCTTCCTGGCTTTTGCTTCGCTATCTTTAATATCACATGCAACACCTGTTAACCCATATCACCCATTATTACCCGCTAAGTACAGAAGCAAAAAATGCACTTGGGCATTGTTTTGAAAAAGTGATGCTTGCAAAAAATGAATACCTGCTAAATGAAGGCCAGGTGTGCAGGCAGTTGTATTTTTTGGAACACGGTGCGCTGAGAGGTTTTTATAACCTGGATGGAAAAGAAATAACGCACTGGTTTGGTTTTGAAAATGATTTTGTGACTTCCTTTCATAGCTTTACCACCCGTGAACCTGCGGTAGAAAATATCCAGTTGATGGAGGGTAGTATTTTATGGGCCATTTCAAAAGATACTGTGGCCGACTTGTTTAACCAGTATCATGAAATTGAAAGGCTGGTGAGGATTGCGTATGAAAAATATTATATCCGGCTGGAAGAAAGATTTGTAAATGCCCAGTTTAAAACAGCCAGGGAACGATACGAAAACCTGGTGCAGCAAACGCCCCATATACTGGAAAGGGTACCACTGGGATATGTTGCTTCCTACCTCGGTATCAGCCAGGAAACATTGAGCAGAATACGCAGCCAGTTTTAACAATTGCATTTCTTCTTTTTGATTATTGTCAAAAATTAAAGTAAGGTATCCAGATAGTTTTGTTGTATAAAAAATAATTATGGAACAAAAATTAACACAACAGCCTTCTGCCGCTTTTATCGCAGCCTCCTGGTCAGCCTTTTTTATTGGTACCGTTGCCTTCATTATTGGTTTATGGAATGCAGATATGCAACTGAATGAAAAGGGCTATTATTTTACCGTATTAATGTTTGGACTTTTTGCGTCCATCTCTGTTCAAAAAGCAGTGCGTGACCAGTTGGAAGGAATTCCTGTAACCAACATTTATTATGGCCTTGCCTGGTTCAGCACTATTTTATCCATCGTACTACTGACCATCGGCCTATGGAATGCCGATCTTGAAAAAAGTGAAAAAGGGTTTTATGCCATGGCTTTTGTACTTAGCCTTTTTGCTGCCATTGCCGTACAGAAAAATACACGGGATGTAAAGGCCTCTCAAACAACGGAGCTGATTTAAGGACGGCTACTTTGATGCCGGAAGCTATGCCGACCATTTAAGCATACAGATGCAATCAAAGCAGAAAACAGTGCAAAACTTCGATATATCGCATGCTTCTTAAAACGCAATGGGGTTGATTTGATAACCACCCCGGTTTTTATTTGCGCAAATATGTGCACAAATCCGGTTTTAGGTTACCAACAAAATGACAGACCCTTCTATAGACTATTGATGGCCATGAATATTCAAAAGACTTTATGATAATTGAAGGTATAAAGGAACAGTGAAAATAGCGGGAACGTTACACAATTGCAGATGGATATTGCAAAATTTGTTAGTAATAATTTGGGTAAAATAAAAAATGCCGGTCAATTTTAAGTAAAAAGAATATTGCCTGCAGAGTTGTTTTTATAATACCATAACTGAAGTGTTTAACATCCGCTATTTTTACTGTTGCCGGATTACTTTATTTGCCACGGAATGGTGTAATTTAGTTTCCGCAACCGATATATATCCGCAACGAATAAAAGAATGCCATCAATGAAAAGCGAATCGATTACAATCACAGATATTGCAAAGGCGCTGAATTTCTCTTCTGCCACTGTTTCAAGAGCATTGAGAGATAGCTACCAGATCAGTGAAGAAACCAAACGAATCGTAAAAGAATATGCGAAGGAACATAGTTACCATCCCAACCTGATGGCGCAAAGCCTTAAGAGTAATAAAAGTAAGAGTATCGGCCTGCTGCTTTGTTCTATCCCAAACAATTTTTTTGCGGAAGTAATCAATGGAATTGAGTCCATCGCTTTTAACCGTGACTATCATATCATCATTACCCAAAGCCACGAATCGCAGGAAAGGGAGGCCAGGAATTTAGAGCACCTGAGCTGGCGTTCGGTAGACGGACTGATCGTTTCCCTATCTACCGAAACAATGGACATGAGTACCCTTCAAAAAATCCATGATCGGGGTGTGCCCATTGTTTTTTTTGACCGCGTAAGCGATTGCATAAAAACGCACCAGGTGGTAGCAGATAATATCGGGGGAGCTTACCAACTTACCAAACACTTTATTGAAAACGGCTTTAGAAAGATTGCCCAGGTTACCAGTTCGCACGATTTGTCCATCACCAATGAACGACTGGAAGGATACCGGCAGGCATTGGCAGAATTTGACATTCCTTTCAATGAAGATTATATCAAATATTGTGATCATGGTGGAATGAGTATCGAGGAAATTGAAAGCTCCGTACAGGAGCTGCTGGATATGAAGGAACCACCTGACGCTTTGTTTACCGCATCCGATAGAATCACCATCGGTTCATTCGCATTCTTACACAAGAAAAATATACTCATCCCGGACCAGATGGCCATTGCGGGTTTCTGCAATTTCAGCTCGCCGGAATTATTCAACCCTTCCCTTACCACCATCTGCCAACCGGCTTTTGAAATGGGCAAAACTGCTGCTGAAATTTTAATCAAACAAATTGAAAACAAGAAGCCGGAAACCAATTTTGAAAAGAAAATTTTACCGGTTGAATTAACGATCAGAAAATCATCTGTTAAATTGGCACAAGGTTAAGACCAACAAGTTGTAAAACAACCTGCATGTTCAATTTGATTACTTCTGTTATTTCATTGAATATCTTTTTTCAAATCAGGTGTCAACTGTTTTGAAAATCTACATCTGCCTCAAGAAAACTTGTAAGCTCATCCATCATTGAACTGTTTCCAATGAATAAGGGTGTTCGCTGGTGCAGATCTTTGAATGGTATATCTAAAATTCTGATGTTCCCATTGGTTGCTTTTCCACCTGCCACTTCAAAGATGAACGCCCATGGATTACACTCATAGATCAACCGGAGTTTACCATTGGGAAATGCGCTTGTTGCCGGGTTAAGAAATACGCCCCCCTTGATCAGGTTGCGATGTAAATCGGCTACCATACTGGCTACATGGCGCTGTGAATAGGAACTTTCCTTTTCCCTGTTTCTTTCAAGAATATGATCAAGGTATTGCTGTATGCCTTTGGAATAATGATAATAATTACCCTGGTTAATGGAATAGATATGACCTTTTTCCGGGCACCTGATATTGGGATGACTGAGGTAAAACTCACCGATGGAGGGATCAAGCGTAAAACCGTTTACACTTCGCTTTGTTGCAAATACAAACATCGTGGAAGAACCGTAAATTACATACCCGGCCGATACCATATTCTTACCTTCCAGGTTAAAGTCTTCCATGTTGCAGGGCTGCCCTATTTCGCTGGTTCTTTGATAGATGCCAAATATGGTTCCGATAGAAATACAATTATCAATATTACTGCTGCCATCCAGCGGATCAAACGCTACGATGTACTTACTTCTGCAACTCATCTCGTCTTCAAATACCATTACATCTTCCAGCTCCTCACTTACGATGCCGGCACAACTAATCCCACGCTTTAATACGGCTATCATTTGGTTGTTTGCAAACTCATCCAATTTCTTTACCACTTCGCCCTGTATGTTTACGGTACCTGTATCACCCAACATATCTACCAGGCCTGCTTTATTTACTTCTAAATTGATGAGCTTGGCAGCGAGGCCAATGTCTCGCAACAGGTTGCTTAGTTCACCGGTGGCCAGTGGAAAATTGCGCACTTCAGAAACCCTGAATTCATCGAGTGTTAACACGTTGCGGTAGTTACTCATAGGTGTAGTATTTTATAGGTCAATCGTTTTTTTTATTTACTATTTTGTGTTTTTGGTTTTGTGTTTGCGGCGTGCAGGTTGCATCCTTTCAACCAATTGGCTTCAGCAAACTTCAAAATGCTCATTCACATTGCCTACTTCTTCTTATTGGGAAGATGGTTGGCACGCGGTTGTTGCTTTATTGATTTCATATCCATCTTTCCTTCGAGACCGAGCAATGTTATATTCCTGAAATCAATCGGTTGTCCTTCGCTTTGCAAGGCAATAAATCCTGTCTTCAATAATTTACCATCCTGTTTTATTTTAGGATCGTAATTGTTCACTACCCCGCCGCCAATCTGTGGTTTGGAATACTGCAGCACCGTTTCACCATTTACAATATGTGTTATCAGCGAATCACCGAGTACTATAATTTCACACTTTACCCATTCATCAACGGGGTAAGTTTTGGATGTGGAGTTGATGCAATGCCTGGAATCTATTTTACCTTCAAACACTACGTCCGTTCCCGGCGAACACATATTACCTGTTGGCCGGGGTTTGCCGTCACCTAAGCCAGCCAGTAACTGAAACTCTATGGAGATGGGCCAGTTCTGTTCCCTCGGCATTGTTTTAGGATCCTGCGAATGAAACATTACACCGCTGTTCATTATCGTATAACCGGGGGCATCTTTCCGCCATTCCCCTGTAATGCGATACTCGAATTTGAGATGGTAAAATGAATATGGTATTTTATAATACAGGTGCCCAAACTGCTCGTTGAATGTATCATACTGATCGTAACGAATCTTTATAATTCCATCTTCTACCCGAAAAGTTTTCCCATAATTATCGCCGGTTTCATGGTGATTGATTTTTGCTACCCAATTGTTGATATCCTTACCGTTGAAGAGCGACCGCCATTCATTTTTTTTCTTCGTCTCCTGCGAAAATGCATGCAATGCCAGTAGAACTGTAGCAGTTAACAATAGGGCGATGCATTTTAAAGCAAACGGAGTTCTCATTTTTTAATCTGTTTTAATTCGGTTTAATTTTATTACAATCGTTTTTTATGCTGCAACTGTGTGTTAGTGTTATTAGTTATCTGCCATATTTTACAAACTAACTGCCCTAACATTTTGCAATATACCTTATGGTTGCATTTGAACTATTTATTCTTTCACTAATTTCTTTTCCAGTTCTTCCAGCGACACGCCTTTTGTTTCAAGCACTTTGGTTAACACCCAAATCAATTGCAACCCCATCATAAATGCAAAGAAGGCAAAGATGGGCCATGGATTGTCTTTGAATATACCATTGTCTTTATCAAGAAAGGCCGGTGTAATCAGGGTGATGATGGCTGCAAACACCCAGTGTACACTGGCGCCAAATGACTGCCCGGTTGCACGTACTTTGTTGGGGAATATTTCGGAAATAAATACCCAGATCACGGCACCCTGTCCTACCGCATGTGATGCGATAAATATCAACAGGAACAATAACAGGAAGCCGGCACCGGCACCGGAATAAAAGGCCCATGCTACCATTGCCAGGCTAAGGATATACCCGAACGATCCAATGATCAATAATGTTTTTCTGCCTATACGGTCAATCAGGTACAGCCCTACAAATGTGAAAAGTAAATTGGTACCACCAATGGCAATAGAATTGAACAAAGATTCTTTCGCCGCCAGTCCTGCTCTTTCTAAAATCTCAGGGGCATAGTATAAAATAAAATTGATACCGGACCATTGGTTGAAGAAGGCAACAAAAAATGCCAGCCAAATGATTGTTTTATATTTGGCACTGAAAATATTTGAGCTTTGTCCCGACCTTGATTCATGCTCATTTGCTTTTGAGATAGTGGCAATCTCTTCATCCGGGTTGGTAACACCCAGACGGATCATTACAGCTTTGGCAGTAACCGCATCTTTTTTCATGGATAATAACCAACGCGGACTTTCGGGAATAGCAAAGACCATGACAGTATATATAATCGATGGAACCGCCATTACGCCCAGCATCCAGCGCCAGTCATTTTCGCCACCCATTCCTTCAAAAAAATAATTGGATAAGAAGGCGATCAATATGCCGAATACAATATTAAACTGGTACATGGCTCCGAGGCGTCCCCTTGTTTTGGGAGTGGATATTTCAGAAATATAAGTGGGGGCCGCAACAGAAGAAACCCCAATTCCCAAACCACCGATAAAACGAAAGAAGGAAAAGGTATAAGGGTCCTGTGCCAGCGCCGAGCCCAAAGCAGATACAGTAAACAAAATACCGATCCACAGCAGTACTTTTTTTCTGCCGTATTTCTCTGTAGGGATACCGCCAAAAACAGAGCCCACAACGGTACCCCATAAAGCCATTGACATAATAAAGAATCCATGAAACCAGGGTGATGTATGCCAGAGTTCTTTGATAGGAAGATTGGCGCCGGAAATAACCACGGTATCAAAACCGAAAATAAAACCAGCTAAGGCGGCAATTAATGAAATACCGAAAAGACTGATGCCACCTTTTGCAGCCTGACTATCGGGAGAAGCGATCGTTTGCATATTGACTTTTTTGAAATGAATTATTGAATAAATGTAAGCTAATCATACTGTTCAAAATAACAGGCCTGCATTTTATTTCTCTGCCTGGATTGAATGCAATTGAAAAGGTAAAAAATTTGCCACAGATGACACAGATGCACAGAAAGGAAAGCAATTTTAAGAATAGATTTATTCCCGTTTAAAGATGCTTGATTCGAAAACCGAAGTATGAAGGTTTGCCACAGATGACACAGATGCACAGAAAGGAAAGCAATTTTAAGAATAGATTTATT